>ERZ808240.1064-NODE-1064-length-34887-cov-3.694448_pt1 | contig 34887 bp, 29 predicted proteins | sample MGYA00521084_ERZ808240 | MGnify/ENA primary metagenome ERZ808240 (study PRJEB31516, sample SAMN03275571) | gut metagenome | biome: mammalia-associated habitat; material: feces | host: Papio cynocephalus | place: Kenya | collected 2012-08-06 ... | reverse complement strand
TGTTCGATTTGTTGTTCCAAAACATGGCATTGTAACACAGACAATTCCTTCTCTTTCTAAATTTAACGTATCAAAAGCACGGACAGTCACAAGCAGCGCAAGGGTCGAATCCAAACCGCCGGACAACCCGATTACGGCATGTTTGCAGCCGGTGTGGCGCAGACGTTTGGCAAGTCCATACGACTGAATTGCCAGAATTTCTTCGCACCGTTCTTCTCTGTGCGCACGGGTCGAAGGAACAAATGGTGTCTTCTCAAAACTTCTTGTAAGTTTTGTTTCCTCCGGCACATTTGAATCAAACCAGATTGTCGTAAAGTTGTCTTTTTTCAGTCCATTGGTAAAGGTTGTCATACGCCGTCTTTCATTGTGAAGTCGCCCCAAATCAATTTCCGTAATTAAATCTTTTTCCTTTGCAAATGGTTTGCTCTCTTTCAAAACGACGCCATTTTCCACAATCAGATTATGACCGGCAAACACCATATCCATCGTGGATTCTCCCTCACCGGCATCCGCATATAAATACGCCGAAAGGGTACGTGCTGACTGATTTTTCACAAGTTCTCTGCGGTATCCCGCCTTGCCGGTCAGCTCATCGCTTGCCGACAAATTCAAAATAATATGTGCTCCCGCCATAGCAAGCTCACAAGATGGCGGTATTGGCGTCCACAAATCCTCACATAGCTCAATTCCAAAGGAAAAACGATGGTATTTTTGGTGTGTGAATATCAGATTGGCACCAAACGGAACGCTCTCTCCCTCTTTCCAGAAATGCTCTCCATTTTCTGCCGGCGCTTCTACAAACTGACGTGCTTCATAAAATTCACTGTAGTTTGGCAGATAGCTTTTTGGCCAAAAAACAAAAACCTTTCCCGCCATAAACAACTGCTGCCACATTATAAAGTTTTCCGTTATGGTCAAGCGGAAGTCCGACTACACTGACAATTTCGTACGGTTTCGTCTCCTTGCAGTATGCAGCTAAAGCATCTTTTGCCCCCTCCACTAAGGTGTCATGTAAAAACAAGTCTCCGCACGTGTATCCGGTCAGAGAAAATTCCGGAAAACAAACGAGAGAGACTTTTTCGTCTGCCATTTTTTTCACTTTTTCAACCATTTGATTTTTATTATATTCGCAGTCTGCCACGCGCAAATCCGGTGTCGTAACTGCCACTTTTAAAAATCCGTTTTTCATCGTTTTTTCCTCATTTCTTTTTCCACATATAGAAAAGGGCAGCGACCAATCGCTGCCCAACTCTTTCGTAATTACCCGAAATGCCGGCTTCTGATTTTTGACTCCTAGCTATCGGCTAGGTGGGCAACCGCATGCAGCCTTCTGTCTTCCGTTGCTATGTCACCATAGTACCTTGCGGCAGTGACGGCCCGACATCCAACTACAGATATAAGAATCCCGTTTAAAGTATTGTAGGTTCAAAAATTCAGAAGGTATCGAACACTCCAGGAGATGTTCGTTTCTTGATACTATTAGTATACTGAAAACATCGCAATATATCAAGAAATATTTTCAGAAGTTTCTGGAAATTCTATCGTAAAAATAGTTCCATTTTTTTCATCACTTCGAACAAAAATATGCCCACTATGGCGACTCACAATATTCTTTGCCACGACCAGTCCAAGTCCGGAGCCTTCTTTTTCTCCGTGGCTGCTTGCCCGGTAAAATTTTTCAAATACATTTTCCCATTCACTCTCCGGAATGACAATGCCAAAATCTCTCACTGTCGTCACAATCAGGCCTTCTTCTTTTGCGACATGCATAGTAATCTCCGTTCCCTCGTCCGAATATTTTACGGCATTTTGCAAAAGAACGGTAAACAACTGGCGGATTCTGTCATAATCTCCCTTCATCAGAGAACATTCATCATCATAGGTAACATTGCCCGTCAAATTTTTCTCCTGCATAAGAATACGCATTCCACGCATCGCATCCTGTGCCACGGCAATCACATTTAACACTTCGACATTTAATTCATAATCCGGATTTTGCATCCGCGACAAAATCAAAAGGTCAGACACCAGATGTTCCATACCGTTACACTCGTTCTGAATCCGCTGCAAATATTCTGTCCGTTTACTTTCATCGATTACATATCCAGCCACTAACGTGTCAGCATAACCTTTCATAACAGCAATCGGCGTGCGAAGTTCATGGGATACATTGGAAAAAAAGTCACGGCGGCTCTGCTCCAAATCCTCTCGGAATTCTTCCGCCTCCACTAATTTATCGGAAAGCGTGTCCATGCTCTCTGCCAGCGCCCCCAGTTCATCTTTACGACGGATTCCGGTTTTATGTGCATAATTTCCGGCAGCCAGCACAAGAGCAGCCTCTTTAATCCGAATAATCGGACGGACAAGCTGCCTAGAGAAGAAAAAGGATAATAAAAGTGCCAAAAATGCTCCTACCATAACACAGATCAGCATATATTTCTCGTATTGAATTACAGTATTTTCCTGCATTTCCATCGGTCCCGATACGACAACCGCCCCCGACACGTCACCGCTTTTATCACGAACCGGCACTGCCAGATGAAGCATAACCGTCTGGTAAATTTCATCGTAATCGCTGTAACTTTTCTTTTTTCCCTGAAACGCCGCTTTAATGATATTTTCAGTTTCTTTCGGGATGTCTAATCCCTCCATCTGCACATTGGTATACATATCAGATAACTTATGTTTACTCGATTCGTCTGCCACAATCCAAATATCAACGTTCTGCATTTTTCCAAAATCTTCCATTGCTCGCAGATAATCCATGAAATCATCCGACTCATGGTCTTTTACCGCCTGACTCGTCCGCGTCACAACGCCATCCGCCAAATCACCTAACTGCTGTTTATATGCACCAACAATATTTGTGCGGTTAAAGCGAGTAAACATCAGTCCAATCAATATCGTAAAAAACAAAAGTACCGTACCAAATGCAACAAATACACGCCAAAAAATTTTCTTCATAGCGGCTCCTTACATGGTAAGTTCAAACTTATATCCTAAACCCCAAATCGTCTTAATCTCCCAATTTGGATGTGGTACTTTATCTAGTTTCGCACGCAGTCTTTTAATGTGGGAATCCACGGTACGGCTGTCACCAAAATAATCCTGTCCCCACAAACTGTCTAACAGGTTATCTCTGGTAAATACCTTGCTTGGATTTCCGGCAAGAATCCACATTGTCTCCACTTCTTTTTTCGTCATTGGAAGTTTTTCCGCTCCTACATAAACAGTATAAGTCTCAATATTTATCGTCAAATCACTGATATTTAAAACCTTCTTTTCCTCTGTCGACTCCGAACGCCCCATACGGCGAAGCACTGCACGGACACGTGCCATAACCTCGTCTCCATTAAACGGCTTTACAATATAATCGTCAGCTCCAATGTCTAAGCCCATGACACGGTCGTAATCGTCTCCTTTTGCAGTGACAAGAATAATCGGCACATCCGATTGTTCACGAATTTTTTCACAAACTTTATAACCATCCATCCCCGGCATCATGACATCAAGCAGCACAACTGCCGGATTTGCTTTTTTAAACATGTCAAGAGCCTCGAAACCGTCCTTGGCCACAACCGGTTCAAAGCCTTCTTTCGCTACATATGTACCTAAAACCTCTCGGATATCCTCGTTATCGTCTACAATTAAAATTCTTTGCATGGTCTTCTCCTTTCCCATCTTTTCCTATTGTTTTTTTCCATCATAACAGTTTCAAAAACCAATTTCAAGACCTTCAGGCAAAGTGACAAGTTTGTGCCACAAGCACATACTATAGTTACAGTACAAAGTAAATATGCAATGGAAAGGAGCCTTTTCATGAAGAAAAAGTTTACCTCTCTTTTGGTATTTGTACTTCTCATCAATTTGGTTTTACCGGCCGGCACTTCTTTCGCCGCAGCAAAAAAACCAAAGCTGAATATGAAAAAATTAAATATGACTGTTGGAAGCACTTTTTCGCTTCGCGTGTATAATGCAAAAAAGAAGCAAAAGATTATTTTTACTTCCTCAAAACCTTCAATTGCAACAGTGAAAACCGACAGACCAAATGCAAGATATACCAGCGTATCTGCCCTTGCTGTTGGTTCTTCGGTCATTAACGTTACTATCAAAAAAGGAAAGAAAGTAGTCCGCACCCTCAAATGCCGGGTTCGTGTTTCACCAAATGCGGTAAGTATTAAGTTTATGAAAAATCAGGTTTCTGTTCCTTTCTCCCAGAGAACAAGGCTTGAAACAATTATTAAACCAAATACTTCTGCCGAGAAACCAGTGTTTGAAAGTTCCGATGAAAGTGTTGCGACCATAAATTCACGTGGTGTGGTAACCGGAATTTCTCCGGGAACAGTAACGATTACTGCCACCTTACTTTCACGCAATTTAACGGCATCATGCATCGTAACCGTACTTCCAGACAGCACGGCCGCAAGTACAAAACCAAAAAAGTACAACGAAAAAAAGAAGCTGCAGAGCACCGCCTATCATTTGGCAGGCACTCTGTAGCTTCTTTTCTATCTTTTCTTCTTACTGCTGTGCATGAATAATTTTCTTTGGACATTTTTCCGCACATTTTCCACAGCCCTGACACTTTGTGCCATCAATTACGGCAATGTTATCTTCCAATGTTACGGCACCAAATTCACACTGTCTTACGCAAAGTCCACAACCGATACAACCCGACTGGCAGACTTCCATAACTGCTTTTCCTTTATCCTTTGAGCTACACTGTACGGCATATGCCTGAGAATAAGGAATCAAATCAATCACATGGTTTGGACAAGTTGCTACACACTGACCGCAGGCAACACATTTGTCACGATCTACTTTAGCAACTCCATCCTGAATGGATAACGCATCAAACCGACAAACTTCCACACAGGAGCCAAGACCCAGACAGCCATATGAACATGCTTTTTCACCACGTCCCGGTACCATCGCAGCACGACGGCAGTCCATCTCACCAACATAGTGATATTTGTTTGCTGCCACATCACAAGTTCCCGCACATTTTACGAATGCCACCTGTTTTTCCGAACTTCCGGCATCCACGCCAAGAATTTCTGCAATTTTACCAGCTACTGGTGCTCCACCAACCGGACATCCATTGACCGGTGCGTCTCCGGCTACAATTGCCTCTGCCAAGCCATCACAACCCGGATAACCGCAGCCACCACAGTTATTCCCTGGCAGACACTCACGTACTTTTTCAACTCTTTCATCGGTCTCTACGGCAAATACCTTACCTGCTACCCCAAGAAGAATACCAATCAGGATACCAAGTACCGCAAGGAGAACTACTGAGAAAATAAATACTGTCATTTCAAGTTCCTCCTTTCCTAAAAGCTAACGCCGCCGAAACCGCAGAAAGCAATCGCCATCAAACCTGCTGTTACCAGCACAATCGGTGTTCCTTTCAATACGCTCGGAATGTTACAATTTTCAAGTTTCTCACGAATACCGGCCATCAGTACAATCGCAAGGAGGAACCCAAGTGATGCACCAATACCATTTACGGTACTAGCCAGTACGCCATAGTTGTTCTGTACGCTGAGCAGTGCCACACCAAGTACCGCACAGTTTGTCGTAATCAGCGGAAGGTATACACCAAGTGACTGATACAAAGCCGGCATCATTTTTTTCAATACCATCTCAACGAACTGAACCAAAGCTGCAATTACCAAAATAAATACAATAGTATTTAAATATACCAAATCATTTGGCAAAAGCAGGAAGTTATACAATAAACTGGTAATAAAGGAGGCAATCGTAATTACGAATACAACTGCACCGCCCATACCGGCAGCGGTTTCCACTTTCTTGGATACACCAAGGAATGGACAAATACCAAGGAACTGACTCAATACGAAGTTATTCACAAGTGCCGCCGTAAAAAGAATGGTAAAAATACTCATGCGTTTTCAACCTCCTTTTCTTCATCGTCCTCTTCTTCTTTGTTTGTTGCGCTTGGCATTTTCAGTTTATTCTGAAAGGCAGTAAGTCCTGCCAGAACAAAGAATGCGCCGGGAGCCATAACAAAAATTGAGATATTTACTGCGCTTGGAAGGATTGTGAATCCAAAAATGGAACCACTTCCAAGGATTTCTCTGAAAATACCAATCAGCGTTAATCCCATCGTAAATCCAAGACCCATACCAATTCCGTCAAATGCTGATGCAATAACCGGATTTTTGGAAGCATAGGCTTCGGCACGTCCTAAGATGATACAGTTTACTACAATCAGCGGAATGTAAACACCAAGTGCCGAGTATAAGTCTGTCAAATATGCTTGTAACAACAACTGAACAATCGTTACAAACGATGCTACAATTACGATAAATGCCGGAATACGAACTTTATCCGGTATAATCTTACGCAATGCTGAAATCAGCATATTGGATAAAATCAATACAACCGTTGTCGATAATCCCATGCCCAGACCATTCATGGCTGAAGATGTAACTGCCAAAGTCGGACACATACCAAGCATCATGACAAACGTAGGGTTTTCTTTGACGATACCGTTAATAAGGCGCTCGCCACAAACATTTTTACTCATACTGACCAGCCTCCTTTCCGGATGCATCATAGAACAAGATTCCCTTTACCGCTCTCGTAATCGCACGGGAAGTAACCGTAGCGCCCGATAATGCCTGTACCTGGGTATCTGTTGTCTCATTTTTATTATACATTTCTTCCGATGTGGTCTCCGGAGCCTTAATTCCTTTGAAACGCGCCTTAAACTCATCGTTTTCACAGTTTGCACCAAGACCTGCCGTCTCGCTCTCACTGGTAATCTCAATACCGGTAATCGCGCTCTGTGCATCTACACCAAGGGCAAAACTGATTTTACCACCATAACCTTTGAGTGCGTTGGCAAGATATACTTTTCCGCCATTTGCCGTCGGATGTACTTCGGTAATCTCTACATATTCGGAAAGTAAATCACCTTCTTTAACCTCTGCATTCGAAAGGTCATGCTTACCTAAATAAGCAGCCGCACCGGATACCGCTTCTGCATCGTTATCCTTTACGGTATCTCCCTGTGCCACAACAACAGCACAGGCCGCTTTATTAGTATCTGCTTGTGCACCCTCAATCTTACTCTTTGTCAGCATATAAACGCCTGCCAACACAACACCGAGAATCAGGGTAATCGCACATAAGATAATGGCGTCCTTCATCATACTGCTTTTCTTATCCATTTGCTTTGCCCTCCTTTCCAAATGCCTTTGGAACGGTATAGCGTTCAATCAATGGTACAAACAAGTTGCCGATAATGATGGCAAAGGATACACCTTCTGCGGACTCACCGAAGAATCGGAACAAGCCGGTCAAAAGACCAAGTAAAATCGCATAAATCACTTTACCCTTTGAGGTAATCGGGCTCGTCACGTAATCGGTTGCCATAAAGAATGCACCAAGCATCAAGCCACCACCGCAGAGTTCATACAAAAGCGGATAAGCAGCCGCACCGGCAATTACCATATACAAAATGTCAAATACGGCAAATGTTGCGATGTAAATAACCGGAATTTTCCAGTCAATAACACGACGGAGTAAAAGGTAAATGGCACCAAGCAAAAGTGCTGCTGTCGATGTCTCACCAATGGTTCCTGTCGTTGTTCCCAAAAACATCTTCAAAAGACTTGGGTAACCGCCTTCTTTAACATCCATAAGTGGTGTAGCAGAACTTGCTGCGTCAACGGAAATACCATATAACCAGTTACTTCCTTCTTTTACCGTAAAACTTGTCATGACGCTACTGAATGACAACATCAAAAAGCAGCGGCCGCCAAGTGCCGGGTTCATGAAGTTCTGACCCAGTCCTCCGAATAACTGTTTCACAACGATAATGGCAAATACACTGCCAAGAATACACATCCACAGATATTTCGGATTTCCCATCGTAGCCGGCAGGTTCAATGCTAACAATAAGCCGGTCAAAAGGGCACTAAAGTCATTTGTTGTTACCTTCTGTTTCATCAATCTCTGCCAGATGTATTCTGCCAACATACAGGATACACAGCAGGTTAAAATTACTAATACTGCACTTAACCGGAAATTATAAATACCAATGATGGTAGCCGGCAATAAGGCAATTACGACATCTCTCATGATGGACTGCGTAGAAGAATGGTCGCGTACATGAGGAGATGAAGAAACGTTCCATAATTTCTCTTCCATTGTTTCCTCCATTCTGCTGCTTTTCGCAGCATATTTTCATGGCTAAACATGCTTATTTTTTTCTGTTCTGGTCCATAACCGCACGTCTTGCCTGTTTGAAAATCTGTGTCAGGCGTCTCTTCGCCGGACAAACAAATGTACAAGTACCACATTCATAACATTCCATACCATTGAGCTTCTGGAAGTAATCCAAATCATTGCGCTCAGCAACCTGCGCCATCATCTGTGGCACCAGGTGACTCGGACATACCGTCGCGCAACGGCCGCATCGAATACAATTCGTCGGCTCAAATTTTTCAACTTCATCCTCGCTCATTGCCAAAATGGAAGAACTTGTTTTCGTAATCGGCGTGTTCAAATCATACATCGCCATACCCATCATCGGGCCGCCGGAAATCAGCTTCTTCGCATTCTCTTTGAGTCCGCCTGCTTCTTCTAACAGCTCGGCATGGCTCATACCAAATTTGACTTTATAGTTCTGTGGTTCTGCCATCGCATCACCGGTCAGTGTTACCACGCGGCTCATCGATGGTGTTGTCTTACATACGGCATCGTAAATAGCAAGTACCGTCTGTACATTATCCACGATACAGCCCGCATCTGCCGGCAGCATTTTGGAGTTAATCTTACGTCCGGTCGTTACATAAATCACCTGACGCTCTGCTCCCTGTGGATATTTTGTTTTTAATACTTTTACCTCAATATCCGGATCGGAATCCGTAAGATACTGAAGTTTTGCAATTGCCTCCGGTTTGTTATCCTCGATGGCAATGACACCTTTTGCATTGTCAAACAGAGATAATACAACATGAAGTCCCTGAATCAAATCCTCCGGACGCTCTAACATCAAGCGGTAATCCGAAGTCAGATACGGCTCACACTCTGCTCCGTTTACAATGACGTAATCAATTTCTTCTTCATTTTTCGGCGTGACTTTAACGTTTGTCGGGAATCCGGCTCCTCCCATACCGACGATGCCGGCATCTTTGATAATCTGACGGATTTCCTCCTTTGTCAACTGGGTGTAATCCCTGTCTGCGCCAAGTCCTTCAACCGGCTGATATTCCCCATCATTTGCAATTACAACGCAGGTTGCTTTTGCTCCCGATGACAAAAGTCTTGGCTCTACGGCTTTGACCTCACCGGATACAGAACTTACAATGTTGGCGGAAATAAAACCACTTGCTTCGCCAATAATCTGTCCCATCTTCACTGTATCACCAACAGCTACGACAGGTGTTGCCGGGGCTCCAATATGCTGGCTCATAGGAAATACAAGTTCCTCCTTCGCATCCATTTCACGAATTGGAGAATCCATGCTGAGTTCCTTGCCCTCATAAGGATGTGCTCCCCCTTTAAAGGTTGACTGTCCCAATGAAACTTCCTCCTTTACCGAGTTTTTGATACATATTTATCATTATAGCACATTCGACAAAAATGACAAGTTATCGTCTCAATTTTCAAAATTTGTACACATTTTTTCCTTTTTTTACCGATTGGATATGCAAAAACAGCGCCACCCCGGTTAGACCGGACTAACGCCGTTTCATTAACTCATTCGATTTCCCGGAATCATCTGTCTTTCTACGTGAAGATGACTGTATTTTTCCTTTGTAGCCATCCCCCCGCGGATATGCCGTTCGGATTTATTCACATCAAGAATTTTCCTTGCTTTTGCCGCAAGGGAAGGATTAATCCGCAATAACCGCTCCGTTACATCTTTATGTACCGTACTCTTGCTCACGCCAAATTGGCCTGCCGCCTGCCGTACGGTTGCCTTATTCTTTACAATATATTCAGCAATCGCCACCGCACGCTCTTCAATCGGTGTTTTTTGAATATGATATCCTTTCAAAAAAATCCCCCTGATTTGGTGTTTGTATAATCTATGCACCAAAGAGGGGGATTATTCGTCTATTTAGGAGCAGTCTTATTTATACATAAACCTGCCATTCAGAATCTCCCTGATTATAGGAAGATACAGCCTCAATCACTTGAAAATAATGTTCTTTTGCCTGCCAGTATTTACTGTACAAAAGTGGAACACCTTCGCTTCGCCAAGAGTGGTCATCACTTGGCCCCCACCAGATAATACCGGTGATTTTTGCACCACTGTCCTTTTCTGTCATCAGAAGCATCATCAAATTATACCATTTGACGATCTGGTTTGCCTGTGATGTTTCACTTTGCACTTTATCTGTCAAATCCATCTCGGTGAGTTGGATTTCAAAACCTGCTGCCTTAAACTTATCAATTGCATTTGTACCAATGGATTCTATATCCGGATATCCCATATCCAAATGCGTCTGCATACCGACACCGTCACAAATAACTTCTCCCGTCGGATTTACTTCATCTTTCGTATTAAAATATTGAACCATGGTAACAATTTTATCCGCCACCTGATAAGTATTATAATCATTGTACATCAGGCTCACTTTATCCGTCAGACCAAAGTCCTCCAAAATGGAATGTCCAATTGCAAATGCTTCTTTGATATAAACCGGTGTATAAATTCCACTGTGTTTTTTCTCATTATATTCATAGTCCGGATAATACACTTCATCCCAATAACTCTTTTCTCCACCATCGTTATTGTGTGTGTACTCATTTGCCATGTCCCAGTTGTCAATCACTTCGCGTCCGACATAAACACCCTCACTGTTTTTATAGGAATAAATATGCGTCATAACATTCCGCACCAAATACTCCAGTCGTCCATCCATAACTTCTTTCGAAACATACGCACCATTCTTGTTGAAGTTTTCTTTGAAAAACCACTGCGGTGTCTGTTTATGCCAGACAAATACATGGTAGCGCATTTTCATACCATTTTGGTAAGCAATGTTCAAATAATTGTCAATCGAATCCATGTCAATAACCGGATATTTGCTGTCTTTATATGCATAGGTAAACTTTGCAGTATCCACATAGCCCTCCGGGTTTGTATCTGAAAATGTAGGATTCCAGTTTTTCAAAAGGCTGTCCGGTTTCATTTCATTTCCCATAGTTACAGAATTATACTGGGATGAAGCAAAGTTTATACAGTTTTTGTCCGTCATCTGATTACCAACAAGCGCATTTCCGACTTTGCCAAACATATCACCATACGCACGTTTCAGGGAACTGCCATCTTTTACATTTGTAATCTCGCCAGCTTTCAATGTAATGGATTTTACCTCAATATAGCCAACTGACGCCTGCATATTCTGTACGACAAGATATAAATCTTCACCTGCATATCCCGCAAGAGATAACTCGCCGGTGCGATTTGCATAGGCATCTGTAAAACCACTCCAGTCACCATTTTTATTTGCCAATTTAAAGCCAACAAAACCAGTCGATGTATCCGAAAGTATATTCCCATTTTTGTCATATACCTCCGTTGTTACATTCATTGTTGCATACTGTGATAAATCAACGCCCTCAATAAAATCATTCAACTTGTAAAAAGTACCATTCCACTGTCCGCTGTAAGCTGTCTCATTCTTCCATGTACCGCCGGATAAGTCAAGTTTTTTATCTGCGGTTCCACTTGTAATCGCAGTTCCGGTAACATTGACATTTACGTAAATGGAAACCTCGCGGTAGGTCTCATTATCGGAAGGGTTAAAGACCACCATATAATTTGATCTGCCAGGGGTTGTAAGCATAAGCTCAGGATTTGCCCACTGAAAGGAACCTGCTACCGCTTTTCCTTCTGCATCTACAGCTTTTCCACCGGATAAGGCAGCCTGACTTAATTTCTTCCCTGTTGCTGCACCGGAGCAGGTCGGTTTTTTCTCGATCTTAACAATATTTTTCATCGTGTGAACGGGAATCGAAATTCCTTTAATTTCCGCAAATGTGCTGTCTTTTGGAACAAACTTAACCGTTGCATGGGTTTTTCCCATTTTCTCAAGCGTCGTATCCGGCTTTTCCCACTCGTAAGCACCTTTGATTTCGGTTCCGTTGCTATCGACAATTTTTCCGCTCGAAACTGAAAGTTCGGATAATTTCTGTCCAACGCTTCCCTGCGATGCAAATGGCTTGCGCATAAGCGTGCTTGTGCCATCCGGTACCGGTGTCGGCTCCGCCGTTGGTTTCACGGTAGGTGTTGCCGTTGCCTGTGCAGTTGGCGATACCGTCTGCCTGCCTTCATTTTCCGGCTGCTTTGTCGGACTAACTGTCGCATTTGCAGTCGGTGCCACCCCCTGCCCTTTCTTTCCTGTCTGAACATTTTTCACCACAACCGTAATAACCGCTTTTTTCTTTTTATTCGTCTTTGACCGCACAGTAATTTTTGCCGTGCCTGCCTGACAGGCAGTAAGTTTTCCCTTTGAAGAAACTTTTACTACCTTTTTCTTTGACGATTTGTATGTCACCTTTTTATACTTCGCCTTATTTGGCTTAACTTTAACAGATACTTTCAGTTTGAAAGAAGTGCCTTTTTTCAATATCAGCTTCTTTTTTACATTCTTAATTGTAACTGATTTTACTTTTGCTTTTGCCTTTGCATCAGCTGACGCCGGCTCGTTCATCGACAGTCCGGAAATCATCAGCCCCATCGCCGCAAAAAATGCGACAACTCTTTTTGTTGTCTGCTTCATAACAAAAAACCTCCTTGTTTCATAACATCCATCGTTATGGATATTATACGAAACAAAGAGGTTATAACGCAATGTATTATCCTAGCAAAAGACTACATTTTTAGACATTTTTACAAATCTTCATCCTCATCGTAAATCTCATATTTTTTTGCTGCCTGCGCAATATTTAATGAGTGGTCAGCCACACGCTCCAAGTCTACTAAAATCTCATTAAAGTACAAGCCCTGAACCGCTTCACATTTCATTTTGCTCAAGCGCTTACTGTTGGACGCACGCATCTTGTCAACCATCTTATCAATATCCGCTTCTAAATCATAAATAACGCGGTACAATTCTTCGCTTGGATTTGAGAAATGCTCACAAGCCAAATCATAAATCTTATACACTGCCTGTGACAACTCCTTCAAATTCTTCAATGCCTTATCAGAGAACTTACGCTTGTCCTCTTTCATCTGCAGCGCATATCCGAGAACATTTTCTGCATGGTCGCCGATACGCTCCAAATCCGTCACAATATGATACAGATTGCCGGCATGAGTCGCTTCTTTCTCAGAAACACCGAGCTGGTTCGTACGAATCAGTGCTGCCACAATTTCTTTATTCAAAAAGTCAACTGCTTCCTCATTTTTCTCGAACTGCTCTTTGGAAATCGTCATATTGCCAAAATAAGCTTTTGTCGAAGCTTCCATGTTTTCACGAACCAAAGAATGCATTCTGCCGACTTCCTGATCAATCTGTCCAATCAAAACCGTTCCGGATTGATAACCGGATTCATCAATATAATGAAGCGCTGCTTCTTCTTTGTCATCCTCACCGCGAATGACAAATTTGGAAATTTTAACCAGATACTTCGCACACGGCAAAAGAACAATTACTGTTACGAGGTTAAAAATTGTATTCGCATTGGCAATCTGTCTGGTCGGATTTCCCGGCGCCGTATTCAAAATCCAGTCGAAAATAACCGGGAAAATCTGCGTAAGTATCATGAACAGTATCATGCCGATACTCTCAAACAAAATAACGATAAACGCCACACGTTTAGCGTCTTTGCGTCCACCAAGGGAAGCAAGTGCCGGTGCAACACTCGCGCCGATATTCATACCGAGCATAATGTAAAACGCCTGTGGAAAGGCACCCGGAAATGCCATAACACCACTGAGTGCTAACATCTGCAAAACGCCGACGGATGCCGATGCACTCTGAATAATAACGGTGAAAATTACACCGATAACAACGCACAAAATCGGATTAGAAAACTTTTGCAGCAAACTCTGGAACCAAACCTCGCCTGCTAACGGCTTCATTGCTGCGCTCATTGCACCAAGTCCAATGAACAATACACCAAGGCTGGCAATAATCTGTCCTACATTTTTTACCTTAGGTTTTTTAGAAAACATGGTAATTGCCACACCAACGAACGCAATCACCGGCGCAATTTCGGAAATATTAAAAGCAATCAACTGTCCGGTAATCGTTGTACCAATCTTTGCTCCCATCAGAATTCCGACGGAACGCTCCAGCTGCATCATACCGGCGTTTACAAAACCAACCACCATGACACACATGGCATTGGAACTCTGAATCAATGCGGTCAGTCCCGCACCTACCATCATCGCTATAATGCGGTTTTTGGTCAGTTTTTCAAGAATCTTTTTCAAGTAAGAGCCTGCTACCAACTTCAAGCCATCGCTCATCAGGTTCATACCAAAGATGAACATTGCAAGGCCACCCGCCAAATTAATCACATTCCATATAGACATTTCATTATCCTCTCTCTACAATTGTAAAGTCATGTAAAATTTATGTGTATCCATGTAAAGCCCCTAACAACTAATATATCATTGTTAGAGGCTTAACTCAATAACTTTATTGTTTTTTTATACTTGTAGCGGCTAGTTTATCCAAACAAAAAGTACCCTGCACCCGCAAATAAAAGGAGTTCATCACCGAATTTCTTTCCTTGTCTCCCGCAACATTTCCGCAGATTCATGAAGTCTTGAAACCTCTTTTTCATCCAGTGAAATTGGAATCGTTGTTTCAATTCCTCTTGCTCCAACAATTGCCGGCATACTCAGTACAACATCCTCCAGCGCATACTCGCCATGCATACGGAGCGAAATTGGAAAAATTGATTTTTCATCCCGCACAATCGCCTGACAAATCCGCTTTACTACCATCGCAATTCCATAATATGTGGCATCTTTTTTGGCAATAATCTCATAGGCACTGTTTTTTACCTGTTCTTCAATGCTCTCGGTATTTCCTTCGTGATTATAGTGCCCCCGCATTTCACAAAAAGAATTTAATGGAACCCCCGACACATTGGCACTGCTCCACGCCGCAATCTCACTGTCACCGTGCTCACCGATTACAAAGGCATGCACACTTCGGCTGTCAACTCCTAAATGCTGCCCCAGATGATACCGAAGTCTCGCAGAATCTAACACGGTTCCTGAACCAAACACGCGGTGTTCCGGGAATCCGCTCACTTCCATCGCAACCTGCGTCATAATATCAACCGGATTTGAGACAATGAGTAAAATCCCCTTGTACTCCTGTTCTTTTATCTGTGTCACAACATCGGTCATTATTTTTGCATTTTTTTGAACCAAATCAAGCCTTGTCTCATTTGGCTTCTGATTGGCACCCGCCGTAATTACGATAATTGACGCATCACCTACATCTTCATATCCGCCCGCATATATTTTCATTGGACCGGCAAACGAGGCACCATGGCTGATATCCATTGCCTCGCCTTCTGCACGGTCTTTATCCACATCAATCAATACCATTTCCGAAAAAAGTCCACTTTGCATAAGCGCAAACGCCGACGCCGAGCCAACAAAACCGCAGCCGACAATTACCACTTTTCTGACATTGACACATTCACATTTCTCTGACATAACACCCTCCATTTTTACAAAATAAATCCATAAGCCATCTGCCACTGATTTTCTATCCTGTGTTATGCCCATAAATTGTTTTTTTATTCGTTGGTATTAATGTTGAAGATTTGACCTTATAAAATCATAATTTTAGATTAAAAGTATAATAATACCCTCCATAGGAAATAGTATTTCTCATGGAGGGATTCTTATGAAAAAAGATAAAATGAAATCAAAAAATACGGATTATTCCTGTGACGACTATGACGATTTCTTTGAGGACGACATAGCCGAAACTGAATCAGATTATGACGACATTTCTGATTTTGAGCCGCCAAGAGATGTGCCCAAAAGGAAGGAATGACTTTTATTGCGCAATATATGTTGATGCGACTTCAGCCTTTTGTTGCAACTCTCTTTTTCACGTGCTAAAATAATGTGTTATCAGGGCAGCCAAAGCCACACACAACACAAAAGGAGGAAGCAGACATGGCAAAAAGAAAATTATCATCAACCCAAATATGCTACCGCATTAGTCTGGCACTTCTTCCTATTATGCTCGGTCTTTCCCTTTTGTATCAGGCAGGGATTTTTATTCCTACTAAGATTTTCCCACCTTGTATGTTCCATGCTTTGACCGGTTTTTCCTGTCCCGGCTGTGGCAGTACGCGTGCGGTTTCAGCTCTGCTTCGTTTTGACTTACTCACCAGTTTAAAACTTCAACCGGCAATCTTTTACTGTGCCCTTGTCTATACCGCCTTTGTCCTTTCTCATACATTGGCATTACTCATAAATGACATAAAAAAGAAACACCCCTCTCTTTTCAAAAAGGGATGTTTTCTTCATCATTTTTCTCATTTTCGCGGTATGCACCTAAGCGCAAATATCCTTTATGTACTTGTATGGATTTTTCTTGGTTTTGGTGTACTGCGGTTTGGTTATGAATTGTGGGTTAAGTTTATGTAATTTCAATTATTACATATTATCAATTCTACTAAAACATCATCTTATATGCAGAGTACGATGCTGATGCTGCTGTACAAAATACAACCACACAAACTGCAAGTACGATTGCGCCAAGCACACAGCCAATAATTGATGTAATAAATCCTGCTGTCGCCATGCCTTTTTTCTGAGGCGAAAACATCGTCTTATTACGTGAATACAATACCAATGATACAATGGCGCACGCAAGACTGATTACTCCCCAAGCGACACAGCAACCACAAATCGAAACAATACCAAGTACCAAAACCGCAATAGCGATACCATCTTTATTCTGATTTGGTACCTGCCCCGGAGTTTGCTGATACTGGTAGCCATTATTATTCATCTGTTCGTCCATTTTTTCCTCCTTACAAACTATGGTTTACTTAAACAACCATCATAATAATTCTTGCAATCAAGCCAATTCCCCACAGGCAAATACCGATAATGCTAGTTACAAAACCAGCTGTTACCATGCCCTGCTTTTCCGGTGAAATATCATTTATGCTTGATGCACGCAGTGCCAATGCCACGATACCACAAGGAGCACAACAGCAAATTGATACTATACCAAGGACCAAAATGGCAACTGCATAATTGTCCTTATTCTGATTTGGCACCTGACTCGGATTTGGCTGACTCTGGTAGTCATTATTATTCATCTGTTCATCCATTTTTTCTCCTCCTTATCGTTTATTTATTTCAAGTGTAACCGAATTTCCATTTCCTTGTCAAGGAGTATCTTTTACTGCTTCACGTAAACAAATTGGTAAATTGGTATATCTTTGAATAGAATGCATGTTTTCTTCAATAAATTCCCATGATTTTTTGAAATCACCATGAATTGAAAAAGGAGAATTACACATATAATTCAGAAAACCCTTCACAATAATAAACACAATCTTTCTACGAGCCAAGTCCCTCACCCGCCTCTCTAAACGCTAATGCAATTTCAAAATTGTTCGTAGGCTCATAAACCTGCTCACTTTGTTCCCCTAGAACAATATCCCGATAATAAAAATCACGAAGATTATTTGTTCCCTTCACATTTGTAAAACGAATGTAGCGCATCTTAGGATTCGTTGTTGTAAAAGCAATAAATCCCTTATCAATCGTTTCTAACGGTCTAAGATTATGAGAGGTAAATATAAGCTGCCCCTTACCTTTTTCAGAAATAATATTTAACATTTGACCAAGCAAATACTCAAACACCCCTCCGTCCAGCTCGTCTACAGCAACAGTAACCGTTGGATTGTTATAAACGACAATCAAAAGCTGTAGAATCGAAACAATTTTCTTAATACCCTCCGACTCATAACAAAATGGAATTGCCTTTTTATTTTTCAAAGATACAAGCTGAATCTGTTTCGCCACTTTTCCTTCTTTTGTCATGGCAGAACCCAAATCCACAATACCAATTCTAAGTCCGGGCACCAACTGCTCAAGAACAATATTCATGTTTTTAATCACATTTTCAACAATTCCATAAGCATCCTCCGGTACCAAAGCAGGTTCATTGAGAGAAAGCAGCACTCCTCCCACCGCCTCTGAATATTCATTTTTGTACTTAAACACCAGCGGGAGTTTATTCAAACTAATCAAACCAACACTTTCTGTATCAATTACAAATAACTCTCTGTGCCCATAACGATATAATGCCTCCAAAGGTTCCATATAGTGCTTATTTGTGCAATTTTTCCGATATTGATTCATCAACTCTCTGGAAAAAATAAAACTTCTGGAAGTAACTCTTGTCAGCCGTTTCGTGACAAGTAAGTCCACATAATCATCTTTTTTTTCACCAACCAATTCCACAAGTTTAGCTTTAGGCGAAAACAGTTCATCGCCCCGCGCATCAATCAAAGGGGTCTTTCGCATCTTATCCTCTTTGGATTCATAAGAAAACGATAACACTTCATCAAACAATTCCACTTTAACCGCTGTCTCTGCTGTATCATTTTCCTCCGTAGAAGAATCATCTTCCGTTTTTCTCATACAAAATTGATACCACACGCGATAGTTTATCTGCGCAAAACGAACTACAAATTCATATTTTAATGTTGCATATTCCTCATCAACTTTAATATAATCAGCATATTTCTGTGGCACTGTTTTCCCACGCAAGGCAAATTTCAGTAACTTAATTGCATCAATTAAGGCAGTTTTACCAGAACCATTCTGTCCATACATGCCTAAAATACTGGCACGAAACTCCTTGCGCTTATTTTCAAAATCAACCGTTCCATACGCTACATTCTTAAAATTCTCAATGGTTATTTTTTCAATTCTTACCATGCGGTCAGCCATAACATTTCCCTCCTTGTATCTATATCGTATCATTGATCGCGCAAAAAATCAACATCGAATCTGCTTTTCTGCATTTTTTATTTCGCTTTTGCTATTCATCATTTCTCAACTCACAATACAATCCCATTGTACGCCTTATCATAAACTAATATACACCTGTATCTTTCTTAACCTTCTGCGAAATCACACGCTCATAGTCATACCCGGTGTCCTGCTGCCTCTCGACTGGTTTCAATTCAAATGCTGCAACCGCATTTTTCTCCAAACAAAATGAAATTTTCAAGCAGTCTTTTTCCGCTTTTACCGTCTGGCTTGTAATCCATGGCTTAGCCACTTCACGCAGCAAATTCACCTCAGCTCTTGATGGATTTGCCGGCTCCCCAAGGTCGTGCCAGACCTTCAGTGGATTGCCATGCTCTTCATCGACAATTTTTACAAGATTGCAGTATTCTTGTCGTTCATAATTCTCCGGGAGATGAATCGTATAAGTGACTTCCTTCTTCTCACCTTTTCCGTCATTGTCCGGATTCCAGATAACACCATAATAACTTCCATCTTCCTGCTTTGTAATAAGCGAATCCTCGGAACGGTGAACGCAGGTGCCGGTTAATTTTTTATAAAAGGCAAATGTCCAGAACGTCGGCTTTGGAATACAGCCGTTTGCCACAAGACCAAACCCACCATGAAATGGCGTAAATGGAACACCCCATTCCTCAAACACATCGCCAAATGTCCAATACGAATACGAGGCGTGGCAGTCACCAAGTCTCGACAGCATATGTGCCACATACGCAGCGTTATAACACGTATCGTGTACCGGCGCATTCGGAATATACGACGTGTTATATTCCGTGATGTGAATATCTTTGCCGGCAAACTCCTCATAACTGTCCACAATTTCACGCGATTTTTCCAACACAGAAAATGCATCATCCGGATCATGCAAATCAATATAGCCATAATGTCCTACCCGGTCCGGTACATAACTTGTATAGTGATGCCGCGTCACAAAATCAAGCGGCAGTTTTTTCTCCTTTACATAATCAAGGAAATCACGAAGCCACGACACATCATCAACACCGCAAATCGCCGGTCCGCCAACCAGAAGTCTTTCATCCACTTCTTTCACTGCCTTTGCCGTAACTTCATATAAATGAAAATATTCCTGCCTATCAGCATCTTTCCAAAATCCGGGCAGATTCGGCTCATTCCAGACTTCAATCGGCCACAGCAAGACCTCATTTTCCCCATAACGCTGCATGAGATGGCAAAGCGTATTCTGCACAAGCCGCGCCCATTTATCATAATCCGCCGGAGGCGTTATATTACCCTTCCAGTAAAATACCGTCTCTTCGCCACTTGCTATTTGTTCCGGCATAAAACCAAGCTCAATAAACGGACGGATTTTCAAATCCTGATAAGCGTCCATCACCATATCCAAATAGGTAAAATTATATTCTTCTTTCACGGAGCCATTCGGCATAATAAATTCCTGATAAATTGCCATATCTTTGCAAAAAAGTCCATGCCCGCGGATATAATCAAATCCAATCTCTTTCTGAACCAGTGCTAACTGGTCTAAGTATTCTTTGTGAAGCGCCAAATCCATACGTCCTGTTCCGATACAGGAAAATGTTCGGTTGTGAAACATGATCGGTTCATTTTCATAAACATTATATTTTTCCATAGCAACCTCCCTAAAACAAACATAAATAATGAAACAGGCTGGCAGCATTTATTTGTAAATAACAAACGAATACCGTCAGCCTATTCCCACATTCAAAAAAGTGCCTGCTAAACCTTTTTCATCGTCATTGTATCATATGCCCTACGCATAGAAAATGGATTATCCAATCATTCTATTGCATTTTTACAATAATTTAGTCCATCCTTTTCCCATATTGCCTGCCGCCTCTTTTCATCTAAAACAAGCCATTCTTCCAGAGACAACGGCGTATAGTCAGAAAACATGCAGAACGTATTAATCATCTGGCATGGAATTGGCATCGGTTCATTCTGCCCCGGATTCTGGTGTTTCGTGTTTCGTGTCATGCGGATGAACTCATTTACCAGAACTTCATCGTGCGTATCATGTACATGTCCGTACATCATCACCGTTTTCGGATTCCCCTCCTTATTACGGCGGTACTGCCCATTGTAGCAAAAGATTGGATAGTGAGATAAAATAATCTTTCTTTTATTGTCATTCAGTTCCGCGTACGGCTTAATCCACTCAAAACGGGTTGCATCAAACCGGCGGTCCTCGAGATAATTGTCGTGATTTCCTTTCACTAAAAATAGTCTGCCATTTAGCTGCTGCAAAATGTCATTCGTCTTTTTCCCACGCTCCATGGAAACATCCCCCAAAATAACGACCTCGTCATTTGCCCGGACTTTTTTGTTCCAACGCTCAATCATATATTCATGCATTTTATCACAGTTTTCAAACCCACGGCAATCCATTTTCGTAAGCAGGCTTTCATGGTAAAAATGTAAATCCGAAATATAGTAGCGCATCAGCACCTTCCTTCCTAAAAGATATATTTTATGAGTTTCCAAAACCGACCTCATCAATCCGCAAATAACGAAAAAGTTTACCCGGACATCCGGATAAACTTTCTCTCATAAAAAAGGATTTATTGAAAAGCAAGCACTTGTAAGCAATTTAAAATTACAAGATTTCATGAATCCAGCCTTTTGGAGCTTCGATACGGCCCATCTGGATTCCTGTCAATGTATCATAAAGTTTCTTTGTAATCGGTCCCATCTCATCCATACCACTTGGGAAACAGATTTCTTTACCATGGTCAACGATTTTACCAACCGGTGAAATAACAGCGGCTGTTCCGCAAAGACCACACTCAGCGAAGTCTTTTACTTCATCGAATTTAACTTCTCTTTCCTCTGCCTCTAATCCCAAATATTCTTTTGCTACATACATCAAAGAACGTCTGGTGATGGATGGAAGAATACTATCCGACTTCGGTGTTACTACTTTGTTATCTTTGGTAACAAAGATGAAGTTTGCACCACCGGTCTCTTCTACCTTTGTACGGGTAGCAGCGTCCAGATACATATTCTCATCATAGCCCTGATTATGAGCATCTACGATTGCATGAAGACTCATCGCATAGTTCAAACCAGCTTTTACATGACCGGTACCATGAGGTGCTGCACGGTCAAAATCACAAACACGAATCGTAATCGGTTTTGCACCGCCCTTAAAGTAAGGACCTACCGGTGTACAGAACATACGGAACTGATATTCCTCTGCAGGTTTTACACCAATTACCGAACTGCTTGCAAACATATATGGACGAATATATAAGGTAGCACCAGAACCATAAGGCGGTACATAAGCCGCATTGGCTGCTACTACCTTCTCAACTGCTTCTACAAATCTATCTTCCGGAAATGGTGGCATTTCCAAACGCTTTGCCGTATTTGCCATACGGGAAGCATTCAAATCCGGGCGGAACGTAACAATCTTGCCATGCTCCGTAGTATATGCTTTCAAACCTTCAAAACAAGTCTGCGCATACTGCAATACACCGGCACATTCATTCATAACGACATTGGCGTCCTTTGTCATCACGCCATCATCCCAAGCGCCATTCTTAAAATTCGATACATAACGCTCATCGGTCTGATAATAACCAAAGCCAATATTGGACCAATCGATATCTTTCTTTTCCATCTAGAATTCCTTCTTTCTTCTGTCAATTTCACTGACTTTTGTCCTTGTTCTATCTTACCCCATCCATCTGGCACTGTCAAGACAGCAATGCTAAATTTTCACGAAAGCTACAAGCCATGCAAAAAAAACAAACTCACGCTGCTTCGTCGGGAGCTCGCTCACGTAAGAAGCAGTGGGAGATTGTTTTTTTATAGGGCGACAGCCCGTGACCGAGTGAGCTCTGCTCGCGAGGTCGCATGGCTTGTGTAGTATAACGCGACAGCCCGTGACCGAGCAGGCTCTGCCTGCGAGGTTGCATGGCTTGTGTAGTATAACGCGACAGCCCGTGACCGAGCAGGCTCTGCCTGCGAGGTTGCATGGCGCAGTTTGTGAGGCGACAGATTGGGAGATTCCTTGGCGCACCAACGCTACATTTTTTTACAAAACTTGACATTTTCCCATTGCAATATAATCTCTAATGATGTAATATTAAGTTATGTTAATCTTGTACGTGTTTTTTCACTATGTTTACCCAAAAAAATTGTACTAAAAAGGAGGTGCTACGAATAAACTTTCTATAGAGGCAGATACACGCAATGGTTCGCGAACCGAATTTAACCATTGATACCAAAAGAAAGGAAAGCATGATAATTCATTGCCTCATTATCATGCAAGGGTTTATTATGAAAAATAGTAAAGGTATTTTATTAAGGGCGTTAATGTGTTTTGCTCTGTCGTATTTTTTATGCGCACAGTTCATTACACAGCCTGACGTATGCAGCGCTAAAATCTACAAAGTTAAGGAGCATAAAAAACCGACTGGTTTAAAAGGTGAATTTATTGCTTACTATGACTTCCAGAAGAAGGAAACTACATATTACGATAAGAATGAGATTCCTACGAAAAAGTTCCAAAAGAAAATGAATTATAAACCGCAAAAGCCAGACGAAAAGCTGATACAACGTTATAAGGTAAAAAGCGTTAATACACCGACCAAACTACTAAATACTAATTTCACGAGTGATGTCAAAACTACAGGTACAAGTTTATATTCCTATTTACCAGATAATAGAATTAAAGTAAGTTCATCACAAATTAATTCTTTCCCATATTATTCAATCTGTAAATTAACAATGACATTTCCAGATTCACCCGGATATGTCACTTTAGGAACAGGCTATGAACTATGGAATAAACTATGCGCAACAGCAGGTCACTGTTTGCTAAACACAAACGGAAAATACTTTAACTCTATTAAAGCCGAGTTTGGATACAATAATGGTACTTGTATTTATACAGCGACAGATGACGATCTGGCAGGCTACGTTCTCCATGGTGAATTTGATGGAAAAAACTGGAGTCCTGAGATTGATTACGCTTTTTTACATTGGAATAAAGATATAGCAAATAATGTGGGACACTTTGGAATTTCGTGGTCCTACTCTTCAGGAAATACTTGTTTATCAGCAGGATACCCGGGTGATAAAGAGAATGGCGAGTACTTGTATAAATCAACAAGCACAATTAACTCTATCGATGACTGTGTTATTGACTCCAACAACTACTGCATGCCGGGACAGAGTGGCTCACCATTATATCTCCCAGGTGGATATGCCATTGGCATAACTTCTGGAAATGCAGACGACCGTTCTATGTTTTCTGTCCAACTTGATAATGGTATTACGACTTGGCTTAACCAAAATGGCTATTTTGACTAAAAGGAGAATTAAAAATATGAAGCGTATTATTTTGTCTTGTTTAAGTTTACTCATGTTATTTTCCATGCTTACCCCTTGGAAAACAAGTGCAAAATCAAAGAGCAAGTTGAACAAAACCAGTATTACCATGTACACAGGAACAAAAGTAAAATTAAAACTAAAAGGGACTAAGAAAAAATGTAAATGGTCCGTAAATAAACCACAGATAATCTCAGTTTCCCAAAAGGGAATCGTAAAAGCAAAGAAAAAAGGAAAGGCTAAAGTAATTGCAAAAATTAAGAAGAAAAAATATATTTGCAAGGTAACAGTAAAAGTCAAAAAGAAGCAAACCGATAAATCAAATTCCGGCAACAAGTCAACACCGGACACTTCAGCAAATACAAACACCAACACAAATGACAGTGCGATCAAAAGTCTGACTAATCTGTATATTAAAAATGTACTGCAAAACAATACCGACACATGGATTTTGGTAAACACAAAAGATTCATCTGGTGTAACCTACTCCATTTCGTATCAGTCAATTGGTGCAAATGTTGCCATCACGTTAAACGGAAAAACTGTCGATAAAACAGAATTGCAGAAAGGGGATTCCTTAGAGATTGGGTACACGGGAGATTTGCCGGATGCCAGAAAATCATGGATACCTCATCTTGCTTATCTGAAAGCAACAAGAACTTGACAAGTTTTGCCGGTTGGATTTCAGACAGCAAACAATTTTTGCAAATTTAAAATTTATATTTTAGCAAAGCCACACTGCTTCACCGGGCACTGCCCGCAATAGGAAGCAACGTGGCTTTGTTTTTTTGGGCGACAGCCCGTGACCTCGCAGGCTTTGCCTGCGAGGTTGCATGGAATCAAAAATTGGAAGATTTCTTGGTGCACCAGCGAGCCCGGCAACTTGCTTCATGCAACGCAAATTGCCTCCAAAGTCCAAAAGCGTTGCATGCACACAAAAAACTTCCATTCCCAATGCAACTCTATCCCTCAAACCAACCAATAAACGTTGCTTTTGTGTCGTAATTCGCCTAAAAGCATCGTAAAACACGAAAAATATGCAACCCTTTACATCATATCAAGGCAAAAGCGTTGTTTTAGACACCCCAGACAAAATCCCCCCAGCAAGCCAAACCACTCTTCCCTCACACAGTAGAGATTTTATCTTTTTGGTATCCTGCGTATAAACACGCGGGTATCTGGCATGCTTGCATGCCGATACCCCTGCGCGTTTATCAGCGGGAGCGGCGCAGGAATACCAAAAAGATATAAAATCTCCGCTTGAAACCCGCCCCCCTTCATTGTAAAATAAACTCAACCACACAAAAAGGAGACAGTTATGAAACACATTTTATGCTATGGCGATTCGAACACACACGGATACATTCCTGGTGGCGGACGCTATGATGACGATACACGCTATACCGGTATTCTCGCCAAATTACTTGGCAGTGACTACCGGATTATCGAGGAAGGACTAAACAGCAGAACCTCTTCCTTTGATGACCCTTTTGAGCCATACAAAAACGGAATGGACTGTCTGGTTCCCTGCTTAGACTCGCATAAGCCATTGGATTTAACAATTCTTATGTTAGGAAGCAATGACATGAAAGTTTATTTCTCACCTTCCACCGAAAAAATTGCAGGAAGTCTCGCCAAAGTATGCCAGACAATTCTGATGGTAAGCGAGGCACCGGTTCTGTTAGTAAGCCCGATTTATCTGGGCGATAACATGGCAGATTCCGACTTTGCAGCAAGTTTTCCGCCATCTTCCATTGCAATTTCGCATGAACTTGGCGGTGCACTTGAAGAAGTAGCAAAACAACTGCACATTCCATTTTTAGATGCTGCAAAAGTCACCCTGCCATCCAAAGAAGACAGTCTTCACTTAACAAAAGAAGGACATTTGGCACTTGCCAAAGCACTTGCAAAAAAAGTAAAAGAAATCTTAGAATAAGCGAGGCAATCATATGAATGTAGTAGGAATTATAGCAGAATACAATCCCTTTCATAAGGGGCATGCCTATCAGATTCAACAAGCAAAAAAACAGTGTGGCGCAGATTTTGCCGTTGTCATAATGAACGGTGATTTTGTCCAGCGTGGTGAACCTGCCATTTTTGACAAATACACCCGCACAAAAGAAGCACTTTTAGGCGGCGCCGACCTCATTTTTGAACTGCCGATTCGATTCGGTCTTTCAAGTGCCGGTGATTTTGCCATGGGCGGCGTTCTCGCATTGAACGCTCTTCCGTTTGTCACACATTTATGTTTTGGCACGGAAACCGGCGACCTCACCCCTCTTTTACAGGCCGCCTCCTTTCTTTGCGATGAACCCGATTCCTACCGCACGCGCGTGAAACACTTCGTGAAACAAGGTATTCTCTATCCCAAAGCCCGCTCGCTTGCTCTGGCTGCCGAATCCGGACTGCCGACGGAAACCTGGGACTCGCCAAACAATATTCTTGGCTTAGAATACTGCGTCGCTCTGCAAAAGCTTCATTCGAAAATTAAACCTTTTACCATACGGCGCGAAGGACAGGGATACCATGACAATGACACACCTGCACTTTCCGATTTTCCTTCTGCCACTTTTCTGCGGGAGCAAATTCGCAAAGCCGGGAAAAAGGAAAACCTTTCGCTAAGCGATTTTTCATCCCTGATTGGCTACTCCCTTTTAACTGCAAAAGATTTGTGCCGGATAAAAGACATTACGCCGGATTTGTCTGACCGCATCCGGAATGAATTGCCAAAATACCGGGAGATAAATGAATTCGTAAAGACAATTAAAAATCCGTCCCTCACAACCGGACGAATCAAGCGCAGCTTCTTTCAGTGCCTGTTTGGCATCGAAAAAGAAGAACCGGTTATGCCATATCTGCGTGTTTTAGGCATGAAAAAAGAAGCATCTTCCCTGCTTTCGCAAAAAGAAAATGCTTCTTGTCAGATTCTCACAAAACTTGCCTTTGATGTACCAAAAATGGACGATACTGCAAAAAAACTCTTTGCAAAGGACTTACTCGCTTCCGATTTATACCGGCAAATCTTTTGTCACAAATACAATCAGACACTGCCTAATGAGTATCAGCACTCGCCGATTGCCCTTTGAGTCTGCCATATAATTTCGTCATTTTTCTAATTTTTTCACAAAGTTTATCATCGAACACACCACCGGCCATTCGCCATTTCCAGTTGCCGCCAAGCGTCGATGGTGTATTTATTCTTGCCGAATTTGGCAGACACAGATAATCCTGTGCCGGAATGATGCAAAGATCCGAAACACTTCCCATCGCCAGCGCAATCAAATCCCATGTCAATTTTTTCTTCGAGGTAAATCGGCTGCGGTTCATATACCGGAGCGCCACATCTTTATCCTCTTTTTTCAATTCGTCAAAAAAACTATATGTTGTCGCATTATCATGCGTTCCGGTATAAACAACCGAATTTCTGTCATAATGATACGGCAGATAATCGCTGTCCTCTCTGGAATCAAATGCAAACTGCAATACTTTCATCCCAGGGAAACCGGAATCCGCCAAAAGTTTGCGGACCGAATCAGTCAAAAATCCCAAATCCTCAGCAAGAATCGGAAGTTTTCCCATCTGATTCTCCAAAGTCTCAAATAACTCAATGCCCGGACCTTTTTCCCACTCACCAAATTCTGCGGTTGCATCTCCATACGGAATCGCATAATATTCATCAAAGCCGCGGAAATGATCAATGCGGAGCATATCATACAGTTCGTAACACGTTTTAATTCTTGAAATCCACCACGAATACCCCTGATTCTTGTGAACCTCCCAGCGGTACAATGGATTTCCCCAGAGCTGCCCGGTTGCAGAAAATGCATCCGGCGGACAACCCGCAACTGCCGTCGGCAGCCCATTTTCATCAAATTGGAACAATTCCGGATGCGCCCATGTATCCGCACTGTCTAAGGCAACATAAATCGGAATGTCCCCAATAATTGAAATTCCTTTGTCATTGCCATATTTTTTCAATGCCGCCCACTGGGTGTAAAACTCATACTGAACAAATTGATAAAAATTAACATCCTCCAGCAAGCGGTTCCGATAAGACACCATTGCCTCCGGCGAACGAAGCCTAATATCATCCTCCCACTCCAAATAACTTTTTCCGGACTTACTATCCTTAATTGCCATAAACAAGGCATAATCAGCAAGCCACTCAGAATTTTCCTGCACAAACGCCTGATACGCGGCATCCGCTTCAATACCACTGTTTGCATATGCTTTCCGCAACAGACCAAGCCGCTTCTGAAATAACACATCATAGTGGACTTCTTTGCCACTCGTTCCTTCAGCAGCACGAATACAATCATCCTCCGTCAAATACCCTTTTTTCACAAGGTCATCCGGCGAAATAAAATACGGGTTTCCGGCAAAAGTGGAAAATGCCTGATATGGCGAATCTCCATAGCCGGTCGGTCCCATCGGCAGAATCTGCCAGTAACTTTGTCCCGCCTTCACCAACTGGTCTACAAAATCGTAAGCACACCGGTCAAAACAGCCAATCCCATACTTGGAAGGGAGGCTGGCAACCGGAAGCAAAACACCACTGCTTCTTTTCATAACCTATGCTCCTTCTATCTGTGACATCATTTAATTTGCTGCTAATAACGCTTTACTTACTTTCACGTCAAATTTATCCGACCATGTTTTGTATGTCTTTTGAAAACTTTCCGTCTGTTTTTCAGACACAAGCTGGTTCCGGTACTGCTGCTGCAACGCCGCCGAATTGGTCTGAATACAATGCGCAATATAAAAACCGTCTTTTTCCTCAATAAGAGCAGACGTCTGATTCTTTTTGAGGCTGACAACCGCTTTTGCAAGGTTGGTGCGGCTGTCCTGATTTCCAATTACATACTCAATCGCATCTGCCTGTGTTTTGTTTTTTGCCACCGTGTAAAAACTATTCTGAGAACTTGTCACTTCGCTCAAAATCTGTGACATCGTATTTTTCACGGTTTCCTTATTTTTCGCATTTGCCGCCTGATAAATCAGTTCCACCTTTGCCGCGGAAAGTGTATTGGCCGCATAATCAATTTTTAACTTGCCCATCTGTACATTGTACATTTTCTGCGCCAGTTTATTTTCCTCGAAAATTTTAGAAAGCACCTTTAATTCAATTCCCTGCGTCTGCTTGTCCTTCGCCGGAATTGAATCAAATACGGTCTTTGCCCGGTAATCTGCTTCTTCCTTTTCATCCGTTGCAAGCTGCGCTTTCTCGATAGCCGCCTCTTTGCCAATTACCTTTACCTGAATAATCTGGCGAAGCACTGATTCAATTGCTTCCTGTCCGACAGACTTATCCTTTACCGCTTTATTGTACTTCCAGATATCTGTTCCTAAAATACTCTCATACTGATTCTTCATAAAATAATAGTAGGTCTTGTATTCCTTATAAGAAACTGTCGTCTTTCCTACCGCAATAACGGAAGAATCCTCTTTTAAGTTACTGTTCGATACCGATGCCGCACGCTCGGAAGAGCTTGTTTCCTCCACTTCCTCGCTTCCGCATCCAACAACTCCAATACACATGCTGACACATACTAGTATTGCCAAAATAAATCGTTTCATATCGTTCCTCCTCATTCTTTATTTGATATGCTAAGTGCACGAATTTCATCTACTATTTTCTCCGCCTCCGAAAGCACATTGCCCGTATACTGATAAACAAAATATGGTTTCGCCCCCGGCACAAAACGAAGTTTTCTTCCCATCGACGCGATAAGTTTAGGAATTCCTTCCACATCAATTTTCGCCTGTGGATACATCGTAAACTGAAGCTGCTCTTTTTTACTTGCCACCTCCATAATAAACGCTTCATGCGCCTTCGCTTTCAAAATGGCAATATTCAAAAGATTCATTACACTCTTTGGCGGCTCACCAAAACGATCAACCAATTCATCAATCATGTCCGTTTTTTCGTCTTCCGTCTCAAGTTCCGCAATTCTTTTATAAATGTCCAGTTTTTGGAATTCATTTTTAATATAACTGACCGGAATAAATGCGTCAACCTTTATTTCGACACTTGTTTCATATTCTTCCTCCGGCACTTCTTCTCCTTTGCACTTTTTCACGGCTTCATTGAGCATCTTACAGTACAAATCATATCCGACTGCTTCCATGTGTCCATGCTGGCTTGCACCCAGAAGATTTCCTGCTCCGCGTATTTCCAAATCTCTCATGGAAATGCGGAATCCCGAGCCAAGTTCCGTAAATTCCTTAATCGCCGCCAGACGTTTTTCTGCCACTTCCTTTAGCAATTTGTCCCGTTTATAAAGGAGAAATGCATAAGCCGTTCGGTTACTTCGTCCTACACGCCCGCGCAACTGATAAAGCTGGGACAGCCCAAGCCTGTCTGCATCCTCAATAATAATCGTATTTACATTCGGAATATCAAGCCCGGTTTCCACAATCGTAGTCGCTACCAAAACATCAATCTCACCCTCAACAAACCGAAACATCGTCCGCTCCAGTTCGCGTTCATTCATCTGTCCATGGGCAAAGGCAACAACCGCCTCCGGCACAAGTTTCGCAATTTCATTTGCCACAATATCCATATTGCCAACACGATTGTATACATAGTACACCTGACCGCCTCTCCCGACTTCACGCAAAATGGCTTCCCTTACAATCGGCTCACTTTTTTCCATAACAAATGTCTGAATCGGCATGCGGTCTACCGGCGGCTCCTCCAAAACACTCATATCACGGATTCCAACCAAACTCATATGAAGGGTTCTCGGAATCGGCGTCGCCGTCAGCGTCAGCACATCAATGTCATTTTTCATCTGCTTTAATTTTTCTTTGTGCGTCACACCAAACCGCTGCTCCTCGTCAATCATCAAAAGTCCAAGATTCTTATAAGAAACACTTTTGCTAAGCAGTCTGTGAGTTCCAATGACAATATCAACACTTCCCTTTTTCAAGCCCTCAATCGTTTTTTTCTGCTCAGACGGTGTTCGCAGACGACACAGTAATTCCACGTTGATACCGTAATCTCTCATGCGCTGGGAAAAGGTGTTGTAATGCTGTGCCGCAAGAATGGTTGTCGGTACCAAAAAGGCAACCTGACAGCCATCCATCACCGCCTTAAACGCAGCGCGAATCGCAATCTCTGTCTTTCCATATCCAACATCTCCGCAAATCAAACGGTCCATTATGCGGCTGCTTTCCATATCCGCCTTTGTCGCCTCAATTGCCTTTAACTGGTCTTCCGTCTCCTCATACGGGAAAAGTTCTTCAAATTCTTTCTGCCAGACCGTATCTTTTTCAAAACAATGGCCTTTTTTTGCCTGCCTCTTGGCATACAATTCGACAAGTTCCCCGGCAATCTCCTTAACCGCACCTTTCACCCTCGTTTTGGTCTTTTTCCATTCCGGCGAATTCAAGCGGTTCAGCTTTGGAACTTTGGCATCACTTCCCGCATATTTTTGCAGCACTTCAAGTGACGTCGCAGGCACATACAAATTACTTCCTGCCGCATACGCCACCTTCAGATAATCTTTTGTCACATGGTCTTTTTCAATTTTTTCAATTCCCTGATAAATGCCAAGACCATGATTTTCATGAACGACATAGTCACCGATTTTTAAGTCGTTAAAACTGTGAATCGCAGCACCATTGTACTGCTTTACTTTTCGTTTTTTCTTTTTCTTTGCGCCGAAAATATCCCCCTCTGTGACAACGACAAAACGAAGCGTGGGATACTCAAATCCTCTTCGCAGATTTCCTCTTGCCACCATAATTTCTCCCGGCATGATTTCACGCTCAAAATTTCCTTCATAAGCTGCCGTCAAATCAAAATCCTGCAAATCCTCACACAGTCTGCGCCCTCTTGTCTCCGAACCGGACAGCAAAAGCACACGATAGCCGTTTTTCTTAAACCGCTGTAAATCCTTTGCCAGCATCGAAAAATTATTGTTATAGGAAGGTGCCGCCTGCACAGAAATGAAAAATTTGTGCTTCACGGTCAAATCGGAAATCGGCGTATCAAGGGTCGTCAGCAAAACAAGCGGATTATCCTGCATCCGTTTCATCACTTCCGGTAAAGAATACAAAATGTCCATCTGACGGGGCAGAATGTATCCCTTTTCCAACCTCGTACTCATGCTCTCACGAAACTCATATTCCACCGTCTCCGCACGCTCTACTAAACGTGCCGGCTCATCAAGAAAAACAAGCGTTTTTCGATGCGCAAAATAATCAAAAAAGGAAACAACCTGCTTTTCAAAATACAAAATATAACTTTCAAGATTTACCATGCCGTGATAAGCATGAAATGTTTCTTCAAAACTCTCGATGTTCTGGCGAAGTCTTGCTGCCTCTTCATTTTTCCCCTGCTCTTTTAAGCCTTTTACGGTGTTTTCCATATCAAGCCGTATTTCCCTAAGCCCTCTCACCGCAGTATCTTCTGTCATAAACACTTCTGCCGCCGGGTAAATTTCGATTTCCGAAAGATCTTCTACGGAACGCTGGCTCTCCACATCAATCCGGCGAATCGTATCGACTTCATCATCCCACAAATCAATTCGGCACGGGCACTCCTCGGTCAATGGATAAATATCTATAATCCCGCCCCTTACCGAAAACTCGCCTTCGCTTTCCACCTGGGAAACATTTGCATACCCCATTGCGGAAAGTTTATGCTGCATTTCTTCTAAATCAAGTAAATCACCCGGTTCAATTCGAATCCGCTGGCTTTCATATTTTTCATAAGGCACACAGGCATCCATACCCGCATCAATCGTCGTGATAATTGTCACAGGTTTGTCTCCGGCAAGTGCCTGAATTGCCTTTAAGCGCTCAGCCACAATAGCACTTCCGTGGACGTCTGCGCTGTAGAAAATCAAATCCTTCGCCGGATAATACATCACATTTTTATCATACAAACGATAATCCTCTAAAAGCTCTCTGGCTCGAATTTCGTTGTACGTGACAATCAGGCGGATGTCAGCCAAATCTTCCATGCCGTAAATCATATGACACTTCTGTGCTTCCATACCGCCCACTACGGTAACCGGAGTCTCCCCCTTATCAACCGCAAGCCTCAATTGGGTATATTCCTCCATTTCACGGAGGGGTGCTAATAATGTCTCCACCGTTTACTCTCCTACTTTCTTTCCATTTACCGCATTCATTGCCGTCTTTACATCTTCCTGCAAAATTGCCAGAAGTCCCTCTTCTGCCAATGCAAACACATCGCGGATTTTTGCGTCATCTTCTTTGCTAAAACGTCCTAACACATGTTTTACCAAATCTCCATTTTCCGGTTTTGCCCCCACGCCAATTTTAATTCTCGGAAATTCCTGCGTTCCCAGATGTGCAATAATACTTTTGATTCCATTGTGCCCGCCCGCACTTCCTTTTGGGCGAATCCTCACCTGTCCGACCGGCATACTGATATCATCGTAAATAATCACGATTTCATCCGTCGTCAACTTGTAATAATCCATGAGTGCACGCACACTCTCTCCACTCAGATTCATATACGTCTGCGGCTGCACAAGCATGACCCTCTGCCCTTCAATCACACCTTTTCCAACAATTGCTTTTCCTTCTTTACTGCGAAGTGCAATTCCATATTTATCACTCAGATAAGTCACCATATCAAAACCAATATTATGTCTTGTCGCTGCATATTCCGTTCCCGGATTTCCAAGTCCAACAATTAAAAACATTTTCCTCATCCTTTCCGTTACCAACACGTAACGCCCGGCGGCATCCTAAGATACCCCCGGGTCATTTTTATTTTCTTAGATTCTGGTTGTATTTTCTTACATGTAATAGTGATAATATCCCGAATAGCCAAAAATATTATACACGCTTCCTGCTATCGCAAATCCGACAATTAAAAGGATTATCACAAGAACTACCATAATTAAAAGCCAGCAAAAATAGGACCTTGCGTAGTTTCTCAAATTAATGCGGTTTGTACCACCCACGGCAAATACAATTGCAAAAATAAATCCAATAATCGGAATGCTGAACAGTAATGTATACAAGAAATAACCCCATGCGCCAAGCGGTGTATAATCAAACCGCGGGTCGTAATTCCGAATCGGAATATTATTTGGCTGCGGTGGCGCCTGATACGTCGGTCCAGACTGATTGTTCGGCTGCGATGCTGTCGTTTCCTCCGCATTCATATTCTCAGTTTCAGTTTCAATTTTCTTTACAGGCGTGCCACATTCCGGACAAAATGAAGCCCCCTCATTTAGTGGTTTCCCACAATTTCCACAAAACATGGTTTATCCTCCTTATTTCCTTCATCTTACTTGTGTTTTTTATTGTAACATATCCGGCTTGTTTTGCAAACACGGAAAAGAACATTATTTGTGTCAAGTGTCCGTTGGCACTTTTTTTGTTTTTCTACGGAATTACTGGAAACCAAAGGAACTGACAACAAGCCATTGACACATCTTTACACGTGTTGTATAATATTTTTCATGATGATACTTCTCCTGTATGCCAGTGGAGGGAGACGATAGGATGGAGAACACGCAAAAGAACATTGAGAAAAA
>ERZ808240.1063-NODE-1063-length-34903-cov-5.031193_pt1 | contig 34903 bp, 29 predicted proteins | sample MGYA00521084_ERZ808240 | MGnify/ENA primary metagenome ERZ808240 (study PRJEB31516, sample SAMN03275571) | gut metagenome | biome: mammalia-associated habitat; material: feces | host: Papio cynocephalus | place: Kenya | collected 2012-08-06 ... | reverse complement strand
TGAAATCATAATGTCCGATTCCGTGCGCGGATATCCATACGAGGGAGCAAAAGAATCACGGTGAGTTTGCAGCTCTTAAAGAGAACGGTCACGTACTCGGTATCGTAACGGGTCACGACCATGCAAACTCATTCGAGGGCGCATATGACGGAATCAGATTTTCACAGATGCCCGGAATTACTTATCAGTCATACGGTAATGATAAGGTAAGAGGCTACGGCGTTATAACTCTTGACGAAAACGACCTTTCAACATATGATACATACAGAGTAAGATATGTTGACGTTCAGGCGCAGAGAAGCAAGGCTCAGCTTGCTAAGGATGATTTTAAGATGTTCTTTAAGTCGCTCGGTATGTTATTTAATGAAATATTTTCAAGAATATCGGGTAAATAATTTTTATTAAAAATTTGTTTTTTCGGAGGAAGTATGAAAAAAATTTCATTATTTTTAGGTTCAAGAGGAACAGCTTTTTTTAATTTCATGCTAAGTTCCTGCGCGCTTATATTTTTTAATGCGGGCGTTGAGTGGGAAAAACAGTGGATGTCATCAAGTGATATCATACTTATTTATACGGCTATAATTCTTGCGCTTGCCGTCAATACCGCATACCTTGTTTACACCGCGTTTGCGGGAGTAAAAGAGGACTCGTCTAAGGGGATAAAGGTGTTCAGAATTATAAATTCCGTTTTTGCATTTGTAGGCTTTGGCATGCTTGTGTATGCATTTTGTATTCTTTATGCCGTAAAGGACGGTATTGCGGCTGGCGAAGTTACGAGAGCCAAATCATTGCTTGAACCGAGGCTTATTTATTTAATTGCGCTCGCTCTCGGCGGAAGCGTATTCGCATTCTGCGACGGACGTAAAAAGATTCTACGTTCGTTTATTTCGATTGCGGTTTGTTTCGCTCTTGTATTCGGAGCAAACGCCTTTATTTCGAGTGATAAGAGTCTGTTTGTCATTCCCGATATGAAAGCCGAAAAAATTGACCTTTCTAACCGTGAACTTATTTTCAGCGACGAATTTGACGGCGACAAAATAGATGAAACAAAATGGAGAGTATTTGACGAGGCTAACTTTGAAGCAAGTAATACAACGAGATACACGCCCGACCAGGTTACGGTTCATGACGGAAACGCATATTTAAGAACCGAGTATCACAAAGAAGGCAAGTATAAAGACGGATTCTACGGCGCATGGCTGTCGACAGACGAATCATTCAGAAACAGCTACGGCTATTATGAAATCAGATGCATTATGCCCAAGGCCGAGGGTATGCATGCCGCTTTTTGGACTTTCGGCGATAATGCGTATTCGGGTAACGGTAAAACCGGAGTAGAAGTTGATATTTTCGAAAATGCCGGATATCGTGTAGAGGGCAATTCCGAAGAGGAGAACTGTTCGTATTCAAGCACTATACACTCGGGCGACGCGGACGGCAATTTGATTTCGCACGGTATGAAAGCCGTTTCGACTCTTACAAAAGACGGACATAGTATGTACGATGACTTCCATACATACGGTCTTGAATGGACAAAAGACGCTTATATCTTCTATTACGACGGTGTTGAAACAGGCAGAATTGATTTTTCAAACGGTCCCGTCGACGGATTTGAGGGTACGTGCGAGACTCCCGAATACCTTTATCTGTCAACTCATGTCGGATCACAGATTCATGAAGACGGCAGTATGAATACGGACTGGAACGGAAATGCATTTAATAATCCCGCGGGAACATTCCCGGTTGATTTTATAGTCGACTACGTACGCGTATACGCTCCGGCGGAATAACTCAAAACTGATTATAAGAAGAGATTTCTTTCGGGAAGTCTCTTTTTTTGTCTTTATTATTGAATTCGGACTCAAAATGTTATATCATATAATTATATTATAATAGGTTTATGTGACCGAATAAAAATATGAGGTGTTTTTGTGGCTAAATATACAATCGGCATAGACTACGGTACGCTTTCGGGCAGAGCAATGCTTGTAAATGTTGAGACAGGCGAGGAACTTGATTCCGCCGTTCTCGATTATCCCCATTCCGTTATGGATGAGAAACTTCCCAGCGGTAAAAAATTAGGTATAGATTGGGCGTTACAGCATCCGCAGGACTATCTTGACGTTTTATATACAACTATCCCCGAGATTATGAAGAAAAGCGGTGTTTCGGCTGACGACGTAGTCGGAATCGGTCTTGATTTTACGGCGTGTACGATTCTTCCCGCTAAGAAAGACGGAACGCCTTTATGTTTTTTTGATAAATATAAGGACGAACCTCACGCGTACGTTAAGCTTTGGAAGCATCATGCCGCACAGAAACAGGCGAACAAAATAAATGAGATTGCTTCAGCGAGAGGAGAAAAGTGGCTTAAAAACTACGGCGGTAAAGTTTCCTCCGAATGGGCGGAGCCTAAAATTTGGCAGGTTCTCGACGAGGCTCCCGAAATATATGACGAAGCGGATATTTTTATTGAAGCGGCAGACTGGATTGTGTGGCAGCTTACCGGTCATGAAAACCGCAACGCGTGCTGTGCGGGCTATAAAGAAATGTGGAATAAAAATACCGGTTATCCGTCGTCCGATTTTTTCAAAGCTCTTGACCCGAGACTTGAACATGTTACCGATAAGCTAGGCAAAAACATCAGTCCTGTGGGAACAAAAGCGGGCGAATTAACGGCAGAAATGGCTGAAAAGCTCGGACTTAATCCCGGAATTGCCGTCGCGGCTGCGATTATCGACGCACATGTATTTGTCCCCGCCGCCGGAATTGCCGAAGAAGGCAAGATGCTCGCTATTATGGGAACCTCCATGTGTCACATGCTTTTGAGTAAAACGGAAAAACAGGTCGACGGCATGTGCGGGGTCGTTGAGGACGGAATTCTCCCCGGACTCTTCGGTTACGAAGCCGGACAGGCATGCGTAGGCGATCATTTTCAGTGGTTTATCGAAAACTGCGTACCCGCGGAATATACGAAAGAAGCCGAAAAACAGGGCGTCAATATACATAAATATCTCCGTTCAAAAGCAGAGAAATTAAAACCCGGCGAGTCGGGACTTATTGCTCTCGACTGGTGGAACGGTAACCGCTCATGTCTTGTCGATTATGATTTAACGGGTATGATGCTCGGAATGACGCTTCTTACAAAGCCCGAGGAAATGTACAGAGCGTTAATCGAAGCAACCGCATTCGGAACGAGAATTATTATAGAAAAATTCCGCGAATTCGGCGTTGACGTTCACGAATTCTATGCGGCGGGCGGTATAGCGAAAAAAGACCCCATGACTATGCAGATATATGCCGATATTATCAACATGCCGATAAGAATTGCCGCGTCCGACCAGGGCGGTGCGCTCGGTTCGGCTATTTTCGGCGCAGTTGCCGCTGGCAAAAAGAACGGCGGTTATGACTCCGTTTATGAAGCCGCGTCCGTTATGGGCAAGATTCTCGATACCGTTTATATGCCCAAGGAAGAAAACGTTAAGATTTACAATAAATTATTTGATGAATACAAAATTCTTCATGACTACTTCGGCAAGGGCGCAAACGACGTTATGAAGAGACTGAAAGCTATCAAGCGCGAAGTCAGCGAATGATACTGATTTAAAGGAAAATAAAATGACAGAATTTACACACTTGCATATTCATACCGAATACAGTCTCCTTGACGGAGCGTGCAGAATTAAGCCTCTGTTACAGCACGTCAAGGATATCGGACAGAAAGCTATCGCTATAACCGACCACGGCGTTATGTACGGATGCGTCGATTTCCATGTTCAGGCTAAGGCGATGGGCATTAAGCCGATTATAGGCTGTGAGGTATATGTTGCTCCGCGTTCGAGATTTGATAAGGTTCACGGTATTGACTCGGAGCGTTTCCATCTCGTTCTTCTTGCGGAAAACGAGACGGGGTATAAAAATCTGATAAAACTTGTTTCAAAGGCTTGGGTAGATGGTTTTTACACTAAACCGAGAATTGACCACGAGCTTTTGGAACAGTATCATGAGGGTATTATATGTCTCTCGGCGTGTCTTGCCGGAGAGATTCCTCGCGCGCTGATGAAAAACGAGTACGAACAGGCAAAACAGACCGCGCTGTGGTACAACAGCGTTTTCGGGCAGGGAAATTATTTCCTCGAAATTCAGGATCACGGACTCGAGGAACAGAAAAAAACAAATCCCGATATTATCAGGATAGCCAGAGAAACCGGAATTCCGCTCGTATGCACGAACGACGCGCATTATATCAAAAAAGAGGACGCGGAGATTCAGAAAATCCTTATCTGCATAGGTACGAAACATACTATCAACGAAGATACCGGAATGGGATTTTCGACGGATGAATTCTATGTTAAAACCGGCGACGAGATGGCGGAGACTTTTTCGTACATTCCCGAGGCTATCGAAAATACGAATAAAATAGCCGAAAGATGTAATTTTGATTTTGTATTCGGCGATATAAAACTTCCTTTGTACGAGGTTCCGAACAATCAGGACCATTACGAATACTTTAAAAATCTGTGCTACGACGGATTTAAGAGAAGATATAAGGATCCGCCTCCGGAATATAAGGAACGAATGGATTACGAGCTCGGAATTATCAATCAAATGGGCTTTATCGATTACTTCCTTATTGTTTGGGATTACATTAATTACGCGCGTTCCGTCGGCATTCCCGTAGGTCCCGGACGAGGTTCGGGCGCGGGCAGTATCTGCGCTTACTGCGTAGGAATTACAAACATCGACCCGATGCGTTATAACCTGCTGTTCGAGCGTTTCCTTAACCCCGAACGAGTCAGCATGCCCGACTTCGATATCGACTTCTGCTACGTCAGACGACCCGAGGTTATCGAGTATGTTAAACGCCGTTACGGAGCCGACCATGTCGCGCAGATTGCAACGTTCGGTACTATGGCGGCAAAGGGTGCGGTTCGTGACGTCGGCAGAGTTTTGGGCGTTCCTCTTAACATTACCCAACAGCTTCAAAAGGAGATTCCGCAGGAACTGGGAATGACAATTCAGAAAGCTCTCGACAGTTCGCAGGATTTCAAAAAACTGTATGAATCCGACCCGCAGATAACGAATCTCGTCAATATCGCAATGAAAATTGAAGGTATGCCGAGAAATACTGGCATGCACGCGTGCGGAGTCGTTATCAGCCGTCTTCCCGTAGACGAGTATGTTCCTCTGTTTAAATCGGATAACTCAATAGTTACGCAGTATTACAAAGGATGGGTTGAAAAGCTCGGACTTCTGAAAATGGACTTCTTAGGTCTGCGAACCCTTACCGTTGTAACGGACTGCGAAAAGCTTATTAAGAAAAAAGACCCCGACTTCGACGTTTACGCAATAGACGTTGAGGATAAGGAAACATACGATATGCTCGCGGCCGGAGGCACAAGCTGTGTGTTCCAGTGCGAATCGGCGGGTATCAGGGCGCTTATGATAAATATGCACCCGAAGAACTTGGAAGATATTATAGCGGTTATCGCTCTGTATCGACCCGGCCCCATGGACTTTATCCCCGCGTACCTAGAAAACAGAAAACACCCCGAGAATATTAAATATGCGACTCCGTTATTAAAACCGATACTTGACGTTACGTGCGGATGTATCGTTTATCAGGAGCAGGTTATGCAGATATTCCGTGATCTTGCGGGATATTCGCTCGGTGCGTCCGATATGGTTCGGCGCGCAGTTGCAAAAAAACAGGCGGACGTTCTTGCCCAGCAGCGTAAATTCTTCCTTTACGGCTCGGACGGTACGGACGGCGGTTCGAAGTGCGACGGATGCATAAAGCGCGGAATTTCGGAAGAAGCCGCGAATCAGATATTCGACGACATGGCGTCGTTCGCTTCCTACGCATTCAATAAATCGCATTCGGCGGCGTACGCGTACGTTACTTATCAGACCGCATGGCTTCGCAAGCATTATCCGTGCGAATTTATGGCGGCTATGCTTACGAGCGTTCTTTCAAATACAGATAAAGTCGTTTTGTATATCGCAGAGTGCGCGAACCTCGGCATAGAGGTTCTTCCTCCTCATGTCAACCACTCGGAGCGTTCGTTTACCGTTGAGGGTAATAACGTTCGTTTCGGCTTGCTTGCAATTAAAAACGTCAGTGAAAGCTTTATCGACCTTGTTATTGAAGAACATCAGAGAGGGGGAGACTTCTCCTCATTCTACAACTTCTGTAAGAGAACTTACGGCAAGGATTTCAACAGACGAAGCGTTGAGAATATAATAAAAGCGGGCGCACTCGACGGATTCGATACAAACAGACGTCAGATGACGGAGATGCTCGGCGCAGTTATCGAAAGTCTTGAGGGCGAGAAGAAAACAAGCGTTTCCGGTCAGATGGGATTTTTCGAAATGAGCGCTGAGCTTGCAAAGTCAAGCGAACCTCCCGCGCCGAATCTTCCGGAATTCACGGACAAAGAGCTTTTGCAGTTCGAAAAGGATTCGACGGGAATTTATATGTCGGGTCATCCCATGACCGATTATAAGGATTATTCCCGCAGAGTTCACGCCGCAAAAATCTCCGATCTGCTCGAATGCGATGTTAATGATAAACACTCCATGTATCATTCGGGGCAGAAAATAAAGATTGTCGCTATTTTATCATCCGTAAGAAAGAAAATAACAAAATCCGATACAACAATGGCGTTTCTTCAGGCTGAAGACGTTACGGGTATGATTAACTTAATTGTCTTTCCGAAAAAATTTATGCAGTATGCCGAGCTTTTAAAAGAGGATAACATCGTTGAAATTGTCGGCAGACTTGAATTAAGCGACGACGAAGATCCGAAGATGACTCTTGACGAGATTACGCTCGCGCCGTCTCCGGAACAGGCTAAGAATATCAGGAACGCCCCGCCTCCGCCGGAGTATACGCCTATAAAGAGAAACATTCCTCTGTCAGCCGACCCTGTGCCTGCAAATAACGCGTACGATTATTCACAGACTCCGTCTCATGCACAGCAGACTGTACACAATGCATCTCAAAGTACAGCCGGCGGCAGTTCCGGTGGCAAAAACAACGGACTGTTTTTGAGAGTTCCGACGAGAAACTGCGACGAGGTTAAGAAGACCGTCAGTCTTCTGCGGATTTTTGACGGAATGACCCCCGTTCATTTCTATTTTAACGATACGAAAAAGTATCAGATGAACTGCGGTATTGCGGTTGATATTAACGAATCTCTAATCGACGAACTCAAAAAAATACTCGGAACGGGTAATGTTGTACTGAAAAAATAGTTGAATTGTGTAAATTTTAGACGAATACGATATTGACTATTTTTCGTAAAAATATTAAAATTTTATACAAAGAATTTTTTGGAGGTATCTCTGTTATGAATAAAATTGCAGTTCTTACAAGCGGCGGCGACGCTCCCGGTATGAACGCCGCTATCAGAGCGGTCGTAAGAACAGCCTGCGAAAACGATATGGAAGTTTTAGGTATTCGCAGGGGATATAAGGGACTTATGAGCGGCGATATGGAGAAAATGAACATTCGCTCCGTTTCGGATATAATTCACAGGGGAGGCACTATGCTTTACTCTGCGAGAAGTCCTGAGTTCCAGACCGAGGAAGGTCTTAACAAGGCTGTCGAGGTGTGTAAGGAAAACGGCATTGAGGGTATCGTTGTTATCGGCGGAGACGGTTCGTTCAGAGGCGCGAGAGATCTTTCGTTAAAGGGTGTCCCCTGTATCGGAATCCCCGGAACAATTGATAACGATATCGCATGCTGTGATTACACTATAGGCTATGATACGGCTCTTAACACCATTATGGATATGGTTGACAGAATCAGAGATACCACGGAATCTCACGACAGATGTTCCGTAGTCGAAGTAATGGGCAGAAGAGCCGGTTATCTTGCTCTTTACGCAGGTATTGCTATCGGTGCGACTTCGATTCTTATTCCAGAGGTTCCTTTCGATATCGAAAAGGACGTTATCGACAGGATGAGACGTACGCAGAAAACAGGCAAGAAGCATTTTATTATAATGGTTGCAGAGGGTATCGGCGGAGTTGCCGATCTTGCAAAGCTTATCCAGGAGAAAACGGGCGTTGAAAGCCGTGCAACTATTCTCGGTCACGTTCAGAGAGGCGGTTCGCCCTCCGTTAAGGACAGAGTTCTCGGCAGTCAGATGGGTTCGCGTGCCGTACACCTTCTCATGGATGGTATCGGCAACAGAGTCGTAGCCAATAAGAGAGACGAAATCGTAGATTACGATATCTATGAGGCTCTTAACATGAAAAAGCAGATAGATCTTGACCTTTACAAGACTGCGCTTGAAATTTCAATCTGATTATAACTTTTTATAATCGGATTATGTGATACCGCGCCTAATTCCGACGGGAAACGGGCGCGGTTATTTCTTTTGTCGGTAAAAATCATTAAATAATATTTAAGATTCATTAAGATATTTTGATATCTATTGCAAAAAAATCACGCGGTAGATATAATCGAGTTGTAAGGAGAATACAGCATGATAAGACCTTATGTTTCTCTCACCGTTTCGCAAAAAGCGGAAAAGAGTATAAAAAACGGACACCCGTGGGTTTATGCCGACGAAGTGACCGAAATAAGCGGGGCGTATAAAAACGGAGATATCGTTGATGTCCGCAGCGGTAAGGGACGTTACCTCGGAAGCGGATTCGTAAATGATAATTCGAAGATTCGCGTACGTATTATTTCGCGGAACGCAAACGATAAATTCGACGAAGCGTTTTTCGAAAGACGTATAAATTACAGTCTTGATTACAGAAAAACCGTTATGAATCACGATTTTAAATGCTGTCGTCTGATTTTCGGCGATTCGGACGGATTTCCGGGGCTTATTGTCGACAGATTTTCAAACGTTCTCGTCGCTCAGGTGTTAAGCTACGGTATCGACATCAGAAAAGACATGATTTTTACGCTTCTTGTAAACGCATTGCGCGAACGCGGTGAAACAATCGATGCTCTTTATGAGAGAAACGACGCGCCGACGAGAAGCAAAGAGGGACTCGAACGCTATAAGGATTTTTGGCACAGCGAAATAACCCGAGATGATATTCCCGGTACTGTTGTTATCATGGAGAATTCTATAAAATACTGCGTTGATTTTATTAACGGACAGAAAACGGGATTCTTCCTCGACCAGAAGTACAACCGCGCCGCCGCCGCAAGGATCGCTCACGGAAAAAAGGTTCTTGACTGTTTCACTCACACGGGTTCGTTTGCGTTAAACTGTGCGAAAGCGGGCGCACAGAGCGTGACTGCTGTTGATATTTCATCGGACGCGCTCGATATGGCTAAGGCAAACGCAAAGCTCAATTCGCTTGAAAAGAATATGTCATTTGTATGTACGGACGTATTTGATTTGCTTACCGAAATGAGTTCAAAGGGTAAATGTGATTATGATTATATAATTCTCGACCCGCCCGCATTTACAAAAAGCAATTCGACCGTAGCAAACGCATATAAAGGTTATAAGGATATTAACATCCGGGCAATGAAAGTTCTGCCCCGCGGAGGATATCTTGCAACGTGCTCGTGTTCTCACTTTATGACGGACGGTTTATTCAAAAAAATGCTTCATGAAGCCGCCGCGGATGCGGGAGTTTCGTTAAGGCAGATTGAACACCGTCAGCAATCGTGCGATCATCCGATTCTCTGGAATGTTCCCGAGACGGATTATCTGAAATTCTACATATTCCAGATAGTATAGGAGGGATAAGGGTATGGGTGCAACCATTCTTGAAATTAACAACGTTTCAAAAACGCTCGGCAAGAAAACCATACTCAACGGTATTACGTTTTCCGTAAACGAGGGTGAAATTTTCGGCTTCTTAGGTCCCAATGGTTCGGGTAAAACAACCACCATTAAAATGATTCTCGGTTTATTGAGAGTCGACGACGGACAGATTATCGTCTGCGGAAGAAACGTTATGACGGATTTTGAAAACGCCGTAAAGCATATAGGCGGAATTATCGAAAATCCCGAGATGTACAAAAATCTTACCGGCAGAGAAAATCTCATGCAGTATAAGAGAATGTATGATAACATTCCCGATTCGAGAGTCGACGAAGTTATAAAAACGGTTGGACTCGACGGCAGAATCGACGATAAGATTTCAAAATACTCTCTCGGTATGAGACAGAGACTCGGTATTGCCCAGGCAATGCTTCATAATCCGAAACTGCTCGTACTCGACGAGCCTACAAACGGTCTTGACCCCGACGGAATTAAGCAGTTAAGGGATATTTTTAAGAAAATTACGAGAGAAAATGCCTGCTCCGTACTCGTTTCTTCCCACATGCTCGCAGAGCTTGATTTGATGTGCGACAGAATCGCTATACTTGACAGAGGTAAAATCGTCGATATCAGAAGCATGTCGGAGATAAGAAACGTATCCTCCGACGCGTCGGTTGAATACGAGCTTGACTGCGGTGACAGCGACATAGGTATGTTCCTTAACATGAAAAACATGCCGTTTACCGTGCATGAAAACGGACATACCGCCGTTATGCTGAAAAAATCGGATGTTCCCGAGTTTGTTAAATCTCTTGTTGAGCAGGGAATTGCCCTCTATTCTCTCGTTCCGAAAACGAAAACACTTGAGGATGCGTATATGGAAATGACCTCGCATAACGTACCGGGAGGCGTAGGAGTATGAAAGGCTTAGGAAACCTTGTTAAAAATGAACTTATAAAGACCGGAAAAACCGTTTATTTCAAAGTTTTCGTTATCTTAATTCTTGTTGCTTCCATTGCCTTGCCGACGGGATTTTTTATAAACGATAAAATTTACGAAAGAAGAAGAAACGATACGGCGTACCGGGTAGAAGACTATTATTATGATGACGCGGAAACGCCCATTCAAAAGATATATTCCCAGAGTTACTCCGAAGCGTCTAAGTTTTTCAGCGATAATTCTATTGCATCGGACGACTGGAGATACGAAGAATACTATGATGTGTTTGCCACGTATTACTGCGCAAGGGAAAAAGCTTTCGATGCTCTTGTAAACGGCGGAATTCCTTATTACGAAATAGAAGCCTATTTCTATGACGCGCTGTATTCGGCAGCGCCGAATGAATATCACAACGTCAATTCGAATTTTACCGATTTAGCTGCAATTACCGAAAAGGCCGACATACCCGAAACAGATGAAGAAGGCAATCCGTTTACTTATGAGGGGCTTTCAAAAGAAGAATACGAAAAACTGCGCGACCAGGCTAAAAAGAATAAGGAAAATGTTGCAAATTATATTAAGTCGGTTTCGATTGTAAAGAAATATGAAAATCTTGTTAAGGTTGCTCAGGATGAAGTAAAAACAGCGAAGCAAGCACTTGACGACGCGCAGGCGCGATACAATAAAACAAAGACTGTCGACGACAAGAAAGTTTTAGCCGACGCAAACGCCGCGTATGAAAGCAAGAATGTACTGCTTTGGGGATATCAGGAGCTTCTTAAAGGCAAGTATGAGGTTGACGACTGGCATTATACGGAAGTAAAAAATACGCTTACGGTTGCCGCCGATGCATTAAGTTCAAACGTTATTTATGACGAGGATATTTACAAGAAAGATTATGCCGATTATTACAAGAGTTATCACCGTTATGTTCTTTCTTGCGAATCCGCCTTAAAGGCTGCAAATAATGCGATTGCCGCAGTAAAGTATTCATTTGAAAAGAATATACCAGTATTTGGCAACAAAACAAAATCCGCAAGCGAGTATCTTTCTACACATATAAAGATTATAAACGTCGTTATCTGTCTGTTTATGATTGTTATGGCGGGAACTACGATGTCAAACGAATTTATGTCCGGCTCGATAAGATTATTGCTGATAAGACCGAGAAGCAGAAGCAAGATTCTTCTGTCAAAAATACTTTCCGTATTTATCTACGGCGCGGGACTTATGCTGGTTTCGTTCGTTATAATGAGCGCACTGAATATGGGGCTGTGCGAAACGAAAAATCTGTTTGCCAAAACAGTAATGGTTCATTTTTCGGGTAAAGCGTACGCAATTTCAACAGTTGTTCTTGCATTGTTCAAGTGCTTACTTTCTCTGTTCTCGGTAAACGTAATGATTTCTTTCTCCATATTCCTTTCCGTACTGTTTACGAAGGGCGGAGTGCTTGCCGTTGCGCTTGCAAACATGGTACAGATTGCGGACGTATGTGCGAATGCAATGTTTAACGAGATAAACATCGCATTAAACGGATTCCTCGAATATACACCTGTTCCGTATCTTGACATGTCGTTTTATCTTGAAAGTCCGATTGACTATAACGCGCTGTACTCGGGTTACACCGCTTCGATTCAGACGGTATTCAATCCCATTATCGGAGCAGTTGTCGTGACGATATGTTCCGCACTGTTCTACACGCTGGCATTTGTTATTTTCAAAAAGAAACAGATAAAGAATTAAATATGATAACGGGACTGTTCATTTATGAACAGCCCCGCAGTTTTGTTATTATTTTAATTTTTATTTCTTCTCGCTCGGTTTTTCAATCGAACCGAAAATCTTTGCGATAAACTGAATCAGTTTAATTAAAACTACGATAACCTCTAACCACATAATAAACACCTCCGTCGGGCAAAATGTTTTTACAATCTTATTTTACAGCAAATCAATAATAATTACAATACCGTTTGACAAAACTTTTTATTGCTGATATTATATTTCAGGGTGAGGAAAGATGTTTGAAAATTTCTCAAAAGAACTGCCCGAGTTTCTTTGGGACTTACGTTTTAACAATAATAAACCGTGGTTTGACGAACACAGGGAATTATATAAAAGGTGTTTGCAGACTCCGTTTAAGGAGCTTGCAAACGAAGTGTATAATTACATGAACGATACGTATATTTCGCATGTTTTCGATCTTCATATTTCCAGAATAAACCGCGATCTTCGCCGTCCGTCTCCTTTCGGACCGTATAAGGATCATATGTGGTTTTCGATATATAACGCCTATGCCGACGAATACGACAGACCGTCGTTTTATTTCAGTATTTCGCCCGAGGGCTGGAGCGTCGGATGCGGTATATTCAAGGCACCGCAGACGGTTATCCTGAGATACCGCGATATAATACTGAACGAACCAGAAAAAATAACGCCGTTAGCCGAAAAAATTGCAAAAAGCAAACTATTCGTTTTAGGCGGCGACGATTATAAGAGAAGCAAGGGTGATGCGGGGGAATTATTAACCTCGTGGCTTAATAAAAAAGAATTGTATGTAACCGCCGGAATCGAATATAACGAGCTTTTTTACTCTCATAATTTAAAGGAATTTATAATTCATTCGTTCGATTTTCTTATGTCATACTATGAATTTATCGAACACATCTGCGACGAAGTAAGGGAAAACGGATAATTTACCTCGACGTTAATACTCTGTTAAATAAAAGTTTACAAACTGTACACTGTGATTTTATATATAATTAATCAAAAAAAATGCTTTAATGATAAAATTATAAAGAATACAAAAACAATTCTTAAAAACGATAAAATAAAAAGGAGTTTATTATGGCTGCTAAAAAAACAGTATTTATTACCGGCGGTACCGGAACCATGGGCTGGGCTGCATTTCAGGAGCTTATCAAACACGACGACGTAACCGTTAAGGTTCTTGCACGCCGCAGTGAGAAAAACCTTGAAAAGCTTAAAAAGTACATGCTTTATCCCAACGTTAAAATCGTTTGGGGCGATTTTCTTGATTACGACGCAATTCTTGAGGGTGTAACGGGAAGCGACTACGTTCTTCATATCGGCGGTATGGTTTCTCCCGCCGCAGACTATAAGCCCTACACAACCCGTAAGGTTAACGTAGGCGCGGCAGAAAACATTTGCAAGGCTGTTCTTGCACAGCCCAATAAGGACGATATTAAAGTCTGCTACATAGGTTCCGTTGCAGAAACAGGCGACAGAAACTATCCCATTCACTGGGGACGCTGCGGCGACCCGATTAAGGTTTCCGTGTACGACCATTATGCCATTTCAAAGGTAATGGCGGAAAAAATATTCGTAGAGAGCGGAATTAAGCACTGGGTCGTTATGCGTCAGTCGGGTATTCTTTATCCTGCTATTCTTCATAACATGGAGCCTATCATGTACCACGTACCTCTTAACGGAATGCTCGAGTGGGCAACCGTAGAGGACTCCGGCCGTCTTATGTGCAACCTCGTTACCGAGGAGAATCTTCCCGAGGAATTCTGGCAGAAGTACTACAACATCGGTTCCGGCAAACAGTATCGTCTTACGAATTTCGAGTTTGAGGAGCTTCTTTTAGGCTGTATCGGTCTCGGTTCACCCAAGGGACTTTTCGACCCTGACTGGTTTACCCTTAAAAACTTCCACGGTCAGTACTATGCGGATTCTGATAAACTTGAAGAGTATCTTCATTTCCGTGAAAATATGCCTGTTAAAGACTACTTTGACAGAATGGCTTCGCAGTGTGAATTCTACTTCAGACTTCCGAAATACATTCCCACAAAGAAGCTCATCGCAGCATGCGCTAAGCCTTTTATGAAGAAGATTGCAATGACTCCCAAGTGGGGTACTCTCGACTGGATTGCAAGAAAGGATCCCGTCAGAATCAGCGCATACTACGGCACTCTTACCGACTGGTATCGTATCGGCAAGTCGTGGGATAACTTTGAATTAAAGAGCCCCAATAAGGACATTTCGGATGCTGATAATTATAAACTTGACCACGGCTACGATGAGAGCAAGCCTTTAAGCGAGCTTGATATCGAGGATATGAAGAAAGCTGCAGAGTTCAGAGGAGGTAAGTGCCTGAGCAAGAGCATGAAGAAGGGCGACCTTACGACTAAACTTAAATGGAAGTGCGGTACCTGCGGTGCAGAGTTCGAAGCAAGCCCGAATCTTATTCTCTTAGGCGGACACTGGTGCTCAGAGTGCTATATTCCAATAAAGGAATGGCATTACGACGAGATCGCCAGAACCAACCCGTTCTTTGCGCAGGTTTGGTACACCAACCATACCAAGGAAGAGAACAACGTTTATAAATTCGACGAGATCTTCGAAGGCTGGGAGAAAAAGAAATAATTAAAAATATTATAAACTCGATTTGTAATATTTCACGGCGCGGTTGATAATTCGACCGCGCTTTTTGTATTAATCTTCAGAAAAAACAATTCTTTTCAACATATTATTAAAATTGTCTTGCAGTGTGAAACGTTTTTAGGTATAATTATATCAGTTTATCTAAGAATGGAAGAAATAATATGTTGGGTAAGAACGTTCGTGTGCGTGTGACAAAGCCCTGCAATTATTTTGACGCGAGACTGAATCTCAGATATCAGTTGAATTTCGGTATAGCCGAAGTAAAAACAGAAAAACGCGCGTTTATTTATTCTGCGTGTATACTGGGCATTAGTCACCCTGTTAAGATTTTTGAGGGACGTATTATAGCTGTTGTGAGACATTCCGACAAGCGTCCTAATTACATTGTCGTCGCACCAAAAAAATCACGCTATATCAATCACGATATTGCAGAGAGAATCGCCTTTTACGAAAGAGATTCGAAGTATACGCTTGAATGTCTGTACGAAAGCTCTTGCGGGGCTGTAGTATTTAGGGATATAAACGGTTCAAGACGCTTTTTGCTTATAAAAAATAAGCGTTCGAGCAACTGGGGATTCCCGAAAGGACATATTGAGAAAGGAGAAACAAAGTTAGATACCGCAAAACGAGAGGTTCTTGAGGAGACAGGACTGCACATCAGTATTTTTGACGGATTCGAAATGTCTTCCGATTACAAGATTGCCGGACGTGTTGAAAAAAACGTTACGGTTTTTCTTGCGACGACGGAAGATACACAGACAGTTATTCAAAAGGAAGAAATCGAGGATTATATTTGGCTCGAATATGCTAAAGCCCTCGAAATGCTTAAATTTGAAAACGACAAATTTATTCTTGAAAACGCGCAGGCTTTTCTTGAAAAACTCAATAAATAAGAGGTGGCTTAATTGACCGAACAACTGCTTAATAACTTTGTTAATCTTTTTAAAGACGTTATTCCGCCAGAGCTGACGATTTTCCTTGTTTCAATGCTTCCGATTTTTGAATTGAGAGGCGGAATGATAGCGGCAAAAATGCTCGACGTTGAATTTATCAGAGCGTTTATTATATGTTATCTCGGTAATATGCTTCCCGTGCCTTTTATTCTGTTGTTAATCAAACAGATTTTTACCGTTTTAAGACGTTTTAGACCTTTCGAAAAACTTATAACGAAATTTGAGGGTAAAGCGGAAAAAAACAGAGAAAAAATTATGCGCGGAAAACAGTGGGGATTGCTTATTTTCGTTGCGATTCCTCTTCCCGGTACGGGGGCATGGACTGGCGCGCTGATGGCTTCGCTTCTTGACATAAGATTTAAAAAATCACTTCCCATTATTGCTCTCGGCGTACTTATTGCCGGAATTATTATGTCATTGATTGTTTACGGAGTATTCGGAGCTATATTTTCTTAAAAATATCGAGGTTCGTTATTATTGCGAACCTCGTTTTTTTAATTTGTTTTATTGGAACAGTTCGGACATCCGTCTATGCAATGTCTGCATTTTCGACGTTTATGAACTTCTTTTGTATGATACTGACATTGTGAACACGAACTGCATTTGCCGTGAATAACGGCTTTTATTATTTTAATCACGGCGACTATAAACCATACCGCAATTATTGCAATGAGTACATAATCTCTGATTCTCATAAAAGCATTCCTACCTGGTAAACGCAGACTGACACTATCCATGCTACAAGACATTGAAGAAATACAATTCCGGCAGTTTTAACAGTTGAATTCAATTCGCGCTTTATTGTTGCTACTGCCGCTACGCACGGCGTGTACAGAAGTGTGAACAGTAAAAAACTTACAGCCGAAAGCGTTGAGGGGAACAACGAAGTAAGCGCTCCGGCGAGTTGATCTGTTCCGACTCCGAGCAGTACGCTCATTGTGCTTACAACAGCTTCCTTTGCCGTAAATCCTGTTATAAGCGACGTAGCAATCCGCCAGTCGTTAAATCCCGCAGGCTTAAAAACAGGTGAAATTATCTGACCGATATCCGCAAGCAGGCTTTGCGAACTGTCCGAAACGACGTTCAGTCTTGTATCGAATGTCTGTAAGAACCAAATAACTATCGACGCGGCGAAAATAACGGTGAACGCTTTTGTTAAAAAATCTTTTGCCTTTTCCCACATCAAAAGCCCGACGCTTTTTGCAGAAGGAAGTCTGTAATTCGGCAGTTCCATAACGAAGGGAATAGGATTGCCTCTGAAAAGCGTGCTTTTAAATATGAGTGCCATTATAATTCCGACGATAATTCCGGAAAAATAGAGCGCAGTCATAACAAGAACTTCTTTGCCTTTGAAGAACGCAGCCGAAAACACTGCATAAATCGGTATTTTAGCAGAACAGCTCATATACGGCGTCAGCATGATTGTCATTTTTCGGTCTCGTTCGGATGATAGTGTTCTCGTTGACATTATTGCGGGTACGGAACATCCGAAGCCTATAAGCATCGGGACAAATGATTTTCCCGACAGTCCTATTTTTCGTAAAAGCTTATCCATAACGAACGCGACTCTCGCCATGTATCCGGTATCTTCGAGGATTGATAAAAAGAAAAACAGTACGACGATTATGGGCAGAAAAGACAGAACGCTTCCGACTCCTGCAAATATTCCGTCTATTATAAGTGAGTGAACGACAGGATTGATACCGTATGCGGTCAGCCCTTTATTGCATAAATTTGTAAGCGCATCTATTCCGAGACTAAGCAAATCGCTAAGTGAGTTTCCTATCACGTTAAATGTGAGCAGAAAAACCGCTGCCATTATTAAAATAAACATAGGAATGGCGGTATATTTTCCTGTGAGAACCTTGTCAATATTGACGCTTCTTTTATGTTCCTTGCTCTCATGACATTTTACGACTGTCTGTGCACATACTTTTTCTATGAAATTATAACGCATGTCGGCAATAGCGGCGTTTTTATCAAGTCCCGTATCGGTTTCCATTTCCAAAATCTGATGTTCAAGAGTTTCGGTTTCATTTTGAGAAAGGGACAGTTTTTCAATAAACGACTGGTCGCCCTCTATAAGTTTTGTTGCGCAGAATCTTGGTGAAACGCCTATATTTTTTGCATGATCTTCAATTATGTACGATACGGCGTGTATGCACCTGTGTACCGCACCGTCAGGACAAAAATCAAGGATTTTCGGCATGACGCGGTTTTTTGCCGTTTGCGTTATTATATCGGCAACGTCCGATATTCCTTCGTTTTTTGCGGCGCTGATGGGAATAACAGGCACGCCGAGCAATTCGCTGATTTTTTCAATATCAACGCTGCCTCCGTTATTTCTAACCTCGTCCATCATATTAAGCGCGATAATCATCGGAATCTGAAGTTCTAAAAGCTGCAGAGTCAGATACAGATTTCTCTCTATATTTGTCGCATCAATAATGTTTATTATTCCGTCAGGTTTTTCGTTTAAAACAAAGTCTCTGGTAACAATTTCTTCTGTCGAATATGGGCGTATTGAATATATACCGGGCAGGTCGACAACAAAATTACCTTTGGAATATTTTATTTCTCCCTCTTTTTGATCTACAGTAACGCCGGGAAAATTTCCGACGTGTTGGTTAGAACCTGTCAGCGCATTAAAAAGAGTCGTTTTACCGCAGTTTTGATTTCCTACGAGTGCGAATATCATTTTTGTTCACCGTCCCTGACTACGGTTATTTTTGACGCGTCGTCTTTTCTTATTGTCAGCTCGTACCCTCTGAGTGTTATTTGAATAGGGTCGCCGAGCGGCGCGAGCTTTTGTATTTTGACCTTTGTCCGCGGTATAAGTCCCATGTCGAGCAGTCTTAATCTGAGTGCGCCCTCGCCTCCGACCTCGGAAATGACCGCTGATTCGCCGGCTTTTAATTCATCCAATGTCATATTTCAGTCTCCGTTTTTTTGTTTTATTTGTTAGTTAAGACTAACATTTTTATTTATATTATCATTATATAAAAATACAGTCAATATATATTCGAAAAAAAATCGGCGCGGAATCGTATTCAGATACAAAATCCGCGTCGATTTTTATTTCATTTTTTTGTATTTTTCCTTTGTGGCAAGACCGCCTCGTATATGTCTCTGTGCTTTATTTACTTCGAGAACTTCTCTGACCTGAGCGTACAGAGACGGACTTAGTTTTTTTAATCTTTGTGCAACGTCCGTATGAACGGTGGATTTGCTTATTCCGAATTTTTTTGCCGCGGCTCTGACTGTAGATTTGTGAGCTACTATGTATTCGCCTAATTCAACGGCTCTTTCCTCAACGATATCATTCAAGCAAAAACCTCCTCGCGGGAATGGGATAAAACCTTTTTCCCTCGAGATAATACTATGAATGATTATTCGTTAATATGAAAATTATCCTATAACGATACTCTCTCCGATTTGAAAAATAAAATCGTTTTCTTTAATCATGTCTGCAAGTTCAAACGAATCCGACGGAATGTGCTTAAATCTTGTCGCGGACAGTCCCGCATGTTCGTACTCGTGAAAATCAGTTCCGCAAGTCATAATTTTATTGTTTTCTTTTGCGTACTCCCGGGCAACCGCAACACGTGAATTATGATTCGGATGCATGTTGAATACTTCAATTCCGTCAAGAAGAGAAACGTCCGCGCGTTTCTGTCCGTTTCTGAACGGATGCGCCTGAATGATTACGGAACGAGTATCTTTATATTCGTTTACGAATGTTTTAAGGTCGAAAGATAAAGAATCAATAACATTTGAAAGTATTTCTCTGTCGACGCCGAAAAGCAGATAATCATTATCATTTTCGTTGACAAAACGCAGTTCTGCACCCCAAATCACGTTTATGCCGTATTTTTTACCCGCTTCACGTGCGAGATTTATCTCATTTTCGATAAAATCGAGATAGCCTTCTTTTCCGCCGTGTGAATCGACATAGTTTAAAAACAAATGGTTCGTAAACGCTATTGCCGAATATCCCTTTTGCGCATATATTTTAACGCCCTCCTCGGCAAAAACCTCTGAGCATTTGCTGGCGGGGGAGGAATGCGCATGGAGTTCAGTTTTATATGGGTATAATTTTATAAGTTTCTGTTTAATATTGTTTGTTTCAGCGTTCATAATTTATCACCTGACAAAATTATATTACTCATTTTGTAAAAAAGCAACAATCAATTCTGTTAATCATTTTATGAAAAAACTAATGCTTTACTTTATTCTCGTCAAATGGTAAAATAAAAATAAAAGATTTATGAAAGGTGAAAACTCAGTATGGACAATATAAAAAAATGTTGGTATAAAGAGATGTCCGTCTATCAGGTTTGGCCGAGAAGTTTCTGCGATTCAAACGGTGACGGTATAGGAGACCTTAGGGGCGTTCTATCAAAGCTCGACTATATAAAAAGTCTCGGGGTTGACGCAATATGGTTTTCTCCTTTATATAAGTCTCCGCAGAAAGATTACGGATATGACATAGCTGACTATCGTTCGATTCAGCCCGAGTACGGCACTATGGAGGATTTTAAAGAAGTCCTTGACGGTGCACACGGACGCGGACTGAGAGTCATAATGGATTTAGTTATCAATCATACGTCCGATCAGCACGAATGGTTTAAGGAAAGTCTTAAAGGTGACGATAATCCGTATCATGACTATTATTTTTGGCGTAAGGGCAAGGGACCTTTCCCTCCCAATAACTGGATGTCAACTTTTGCAGGTCCCGCGTGGGAATATAACGAAAAACTTGACGAATATTATCTCCACCTTTTTGCAGTCGAACAGCCAGATTTGAATATGGATAACCCGAAAGTCCGCAGGGAAGTTAAGGATATAATGAAATTCTGGCTCGATATGGGCGTAGACGGTTTCAGAGAGGATGTTATCACGTTTATTTCAAAACGTGAGGGGCTGCCGTCAAGTCCGTATTGGATTCCCGTTGCAACAGGTATAGAGAACTACATGCACGGACCTCACCTTGATGAATACTTGAATGAATTTAAAAACGATGTTCTTTCAAAGTATGACTGTATGACCGTCGGCGAGGCTCCGATGATGACTACAAAGTCTGCTCTTAAACATATTACAGAGGGCGAAAATCAACAGCTTAGTATGATGTTCCATTTTGAACACATGGCGGCGGACTGCTTTATATACAGCTGGTTTAAAACAAAGTTTAATCTGAAAAAACTCAAAAAAGTATATACAAGATGGCAGAACGACCTGTACGGAAAGGCTTGGAACGCACTGTATATCGAGAATCACGATCAGCCGAGAATAATCAACCGTTACGGAAGTGTTGAATACAGAGCAGAGAGCGCGAAAATGCTTGCAACGATGTACATTTGCCAGTGCGGAACTCCGTTTATATATCAGGGACAGGAAATCGGTATGACAAATATAGAGATAGATTCTATCGATAAATATACCGATGTTTCGACTAAAAACAATTATAATGTTGCTAAGAAAATTCTCGGGGAAAAGAAAGCCCTGAAACTTGCAAACTACGCCTCCCGCGATAATGCCCGAACCCCGGTTCAGTGGTCGGATAAAAAGAACGCAGGATTTACATCAGGAGATAAAACGTGGTTCTGCGTAAATCCTAATTATAAAGAAATAAATGTTGCGTCGCAGGAAAACGACCCCGATTCGATACTTAATTACTACAGAAAACTCCTTAAATTCAGAAAGGAAAACGAGGTTTGCATTTACGGTAAATATGAAGAGCATTATAAAGACAGTGATAAACTTTATGTTTATTCACGTCATTATGAAAATGAGCGTATGCTGGTTATCCTCTCATTCTGCGATAAACCTCATTTATTTAAATCGCCCGACGGATTTTTGTTAAAAGACAGCGAGTGTGTTTTATGCAATTATCATGATCCGAAAATTATAGATAACGGTTGTCTGTTAAGACCGTATGAGGCAAGAGTATATTTATTTAAGTAAGGCGGAGAAAAAAAATGGCAGTAATAAAAAAAGAAGCATATTTTATGTCATCGAACGGATATACGAAAATCAGATCTCTTATATGGGAGGACGATGAAGCCGAACACATAGGAATTCTTCAGATAGCACACGGATTGAGCGAGCATATCGGCAGATATGACGAATTTGCACGATTTTTGGCTGCGGACGGTTTTGTCGTATGCGGAAACGACCATATCGGTCACGGAAAATCCGCATCAACATTTGATGAACTCGGCGATTTCGGAGAAGAGGATGCTTATGTCAGAATGATTGACGATATGCATATTCTTCACAATATAATGGTTAAGCGAAATCCGGGACTTCCGTATTATCTTTTCGGTCACAGTATGGGTTCGTTCTGCGCGAGACTATATGCACAGAATTTCGGATATGAATTAAGCGGTCTCATTATATGCGGAACAGGTAATTTTTCCGATAAATTTGCACCTTTGGAAGTTGCCGCCGAGATAGCGGTCGATAAACTCGGCAGAGACAGACGTTCCGACGCGGCGAACGAACTTTTCGGTACGATTACCTCAAAAATTTATGGCGATCAGGATATAAGAGCATGGCTTTCGTTAAGTCGTACAAACAGAGAAAATTATTCTTCAGATCCTCTTTGCGGCGGAGATATAACGCTCGGCAGTTCTCTTACGGTTATGAAACTTGCATTGAAGGCTTCGTCTAAAGAATGGTATGACACTTTTCCGATTGAGCTTCCCGTTCTCCTTATTTCGGGAGCGAAGGATTCGATAGGAATGTTTGGCAGAGGCGTTTTGCAGGTGTGCGACGGACTTGAATCGCACGGTGTTGAAACCGAGATGATTCTTTATCCCGGAATGAGACATGAAATTCTTAACGAGGACGACAGAGAAAAGGTCTTCGGAGATATCAGAAAGTGGATTTATATGCATCTTAATGCGTACAACATGTAAATATATTTGACGGGCAGAAAAAATCTGCCCGTTTAAATCGCTGATTCTTAATAAAATATTAATGAAATACTCTCTTTTTTCTTTAATTTATTTTTGTTATCATTATCATGTAAGGGGTTGAGCAGATATGAACAATATATTAATTTGCGACGACGAAAAGGATATAGTTTCCGCTTTAAAAATCTATCTGGAATCAGAGGGATATAATACTGCCTGCGCTTATAACGGCGCCCAGGCGGTTGAATCTGTAAGTCAAAACGACATACAGCTTGTCATTATGGATATAATGATGCCTGTAATGGACGGTATTTCGGCAATGATAAAGATTAGAGAGATTTCAAACGTACCCGTAATTCTACTTACGGCAAAAAGTGAGGACACTGATAAAATTCTAGGACTTAATGTCGGAGCGGACGATTATATTACAAAGCCGTTTAATCCCGTTGAAATGATAGCGCGTGTTAAGTCGCAGTTAAGACGTTATACTCAGCTGGGCTGTTCAAGTATGCCCGATTCAAAAGATAAGTCGCTGATTGTTTCGGGCGGAATCACCATTGATGATAAGGCAAAAGACGTTTTTATCGACGGCGAGAAAATTTTTCTCACGCCCACGGAGTATGATATATTAAAACTTATGATGACCCGTCACGGCGAGGTAATTTCACCTGCCGAGATATACAGAAGTGTTTGGAATGCTCCGGCAATAGGAACGGAAAGTACCGTCGCGGTTCATATAAGACATTTGAGAGAGAAAATAGAGATTAATCCCGCGGAACCGAGATACATAAAGGTCGTTTGGGGGCAGGGGTATAAATTTGAAGGTGAAAAGTGATGAAAAACCGGGTTCGCGGTAATTTTGCTTTTAAAATTTTATGCGTTGTTCTTGCGCTTATATCTTTAACTGCGACGCTAATCGGATTTACTGCAACAATATGGCTGACAGAGATAGGCGCATGGCAGTATTCGCAGGAGAAAACTATAGAGATACAGCTGAATAACTATATGTATCAGGATATTTATTCGGCGCTTGCTTATCATGGGCTTGACGATTCTTATTCAAGTTCGGCACATTCTACGTTTAACAGAGACGCCGAAGTAAACTTCCGTTACGAAATAGTTACCCATGACGGAGATATCATTGCGTCAAATATTGACGATGAGTCAATAAAAACAAAAAATTCATACTCTCTTTCCGAAGAGTATTCTTCCACGGTAGTAAACGAAAATCTCATGACCGACGATTTAGATTGGGCTTCAAAAAACTCAAGCGGTGAGATTGATTCGTCTGTTCCGCCGGACGGAGACGCTCCGAACGGATATTCACAGTATGAAGTTTATAAAGTAGAGGACGGTTTTGCGTATTATAGCGAGACGGTAAACAATATAACCGTCAATGCGTATCTTAAATACGAATTAAGCAAAGGCGACAGATATTATTATACGAGCGACCTTATAGAACGTTTATACCCCGAATCGATGTCTATTATTTCGATGACGGTAGTCTCGCTCTTTTTATTTATCCTGTTTATGGTTATGGTTTGCTCGACAGCTGCCGTGCGTGCAGACAGTGATGAACTTCGTCCGTCTCGTGCGGACAGATTTCCGTTTGACTTGGCATTTCTGTTGTTTACGGCAGTTATTGCGACACAGGGGGCGCTGTTTGTTTGGGGGTTAAATTATTTCTCATCTGAAATAGAGGTTATAACAGCGTTTGTTATCACGTTTGCAATTTTTGACGAACTGTTATTGATCGTATACATCAAGGGTTTTGCAGCCAGAGTAAAAACATCATCGTTCTTCTCTACTATGCTTACAGTCCGTTTTCTCAAATTTATCGGACGAAAAATAAAAGCGTCATTTCAGAAAACTGCATATAAAATCAGGAATCTTAAATTTGTAAAGAAAACCGTTCTCTCTGTTTCGGGAATACTTCTTTTTGATCTTATTGTCTGCGCTATTGCCGGATTCAGCGCAAAAGCGGCTTATGTCACTGCGTTTATCGAGCTTCTTTTTCTCGTACCTCTCATTATATCTCTTGCGATACAGTTTAGAAAAATCGAAGAAGGCGTTAATAAAATAGCCGACGGCGATTTTTCTTTTAAAATCGATACAAATTTCATGTTCGGTGATTTTAAACGCATGGCGGACGCACTCAACGGAATAAATGTCGGCATGCAGAAAGCCGTTGACGAGAAAATGAAAAGTGAACGATTTAAAACCGAACTTATTACTAATGTTTCACACGATTTAAAGACGCCTCTTACATCGATTATAAACTACGTCGACCTTATCAAGAAAGAAGACGTGGAAAACGAAACCGTAACCGAATATATTGGAGTGCTTGACAGACAATCTTCGCGACTTAAAAAACTTATAGAAGACCTTATTGAAGCCTCAAAAGCGTCAACCGGAAACATTCAGGTTAATTTTGCTCCGTGCGACGCTGGTATACTTTTGTCGCAGGCTGTTGCGGAGTATACGGAACGTGCGCAGAAATCAAATCTCGAACTTGTTGTTACAACGGATGATGAGTCGCATTATATAATGGCTGACAGCCGTCTTTTATGGCGCGTTTACGATAATCTTTTGAGTAATATCTGCAAATATGCTTTTCCCGGTACCAGAGTTTATCTTTCTGTAAGAACGATAGGCGGCAAGGTTGTCACCGTTTTTAAAAATATTTCAAAAGCTCAGCTTAATATTTCATCAGACGAACTTATGGAGCGCTTTGTCAGAGGTGATTCTTCGAGAAATACGGAGGGCAGCGGACTGGGACTATCAATAGTAAAAAGCCTTACAGTTCTTCAAAAGGGTGAGATAAGCGTTTCTATCGACGGAGACATGTTTACTACCGGCGTTTCATTCGACTTGCTTGTAAGAACCGAGGAACATGTTCAACTCTCCGCTCAGACCGACGGATAAAAATTTAAAAAAATTTCAATTTATCTATTGACATTTAAATTTTTGTGTGCTAAAATCCGATTAAACCGATGAGGGAGAGTAAGTAAGTCTTACCCCCGTCCTTTAAGAGAGCCGTTGATGATGGGAATACGGCAGGACAGGATTTGATCGAATGGACTTCCAAGGGCAAGCGGAAAGGCGAAAGCCGAGTATGTGCGACGGAGACGACGCTCCGTGAACAATGTCAGCGTATGACGGTACGTATGAGTGGATATTTTCGTAAGAGAATATCAAGCAGGGTGGCACCGCAGGATGATTTTTATTCCTGTCCCGGCAATGTAAAGATTGCGGGGACAGGATTTTTTTATTCCCCCCGACAATCAAAAGCTCGCTCATTTATGAAAGGTGGAAAAGAAAATGAAAAACACAATCAAAAAAATCATCGTTGCCGTACTTGCTGCGGCTATAATGCTCTGCACGCTTGCTTCGTGCGGAAAAACGACATCCGATGAACCCAGTTCCGGTAAGTCAGATACGGCGTCTGCCAAGACTTTAAAAGTCGGCATCTGCAACTATGTTGACGACGCTTCGCTTAATCAGATTGTTAATAACATAAAATCACAGCTTGAGACTATAGGCAAACAGAACAATGTAACGTTTGATATTTCTTACGATAATTGTAATGCCGATTCAAACGTAATGTCTCAGATTATTTCCAATTTTATTGCGGACAAAGTTGACCTTATGGTTGCTGTTGCCACTCCCGTTGCCATGGCTATGCAGTCGGCAACAGAGGGAACGGATATACCCGTTGTTTTTGCCGCTGTTTCCGACCCTATCAGCGTTAACCTCGTTGATTCTCTCGAAAAACCCGGTAAAAATATAACCGGAACTTCCGATTATCTTGACACAGATTCCGTTATGAAGCTTATCAAAGTCGTAAAACCCGAGACAAAGAATGTTGCTCTCCTTTATGATGTAGGTCAGGATTCGGCAACAAGCGCAATCAAGGCTGCTAAAAAGTATCTCTCTGAAAATAACATAAATTACAAAGAGTATACCGGTACTTCCGTTGACGAGGTTTCTCTCGCAGTTGATTCAATTATTGCTGATAAAATGGACGCAGTATTCACTCCTACCGATAATACTATCATGAAGTCGGAGCTTACCATTTATGAAAAACTTGCAGAGGCTAAGATTCCTCACTTTACAGGCGCTGATTCATTTGCTCTTAACGGCGCATTTCTCGGCTACGGTGTTGACTATGCTAACCTCGGCGTTAAGACTGCCGATATTATCGGACAGATTCTTATCGACGGTAAAAATGCAGGCGATATCCCAGTTCTCACGTTTGATAACGGTACAGCCACTATAAATACCGAGACATGCGAAAAAATCGGTCTTGACTACAACAAGATTTCAGCAGACCTTGCTCCTTACTGCACAAAGGTTCAGAGCATAACAACTGCTGAGGAATTCGAATAATTATAATTACAGAAACGGGTTTTATATCATGACACTGGGTTCGGCACTAACACTGCTTCAGTCGGCGGGCGAATTAGGACTGATAAGCGCCCTTACCGTACTTGCATTATTTTTAAGTTATTCAATGCTCAATGTCTGCGACCTTTCCACCGACGGCTGTTTCACTCTCGGAGCAACCGTCGGTGCGGTCGTGGCTATAGCGGGACATCCTTATCTTTCGATAGCCGCCGCTATGTGCGCGGGTATTGTATCGGGATTTATCACGGCATTATTACAAACAAAAATGGGTATAAACAGCCTTCTTGCAGGTATTATAGTTAATACGGCGCTTTATTCGATTAATATAGGAGTTATGGGCAACTCATCCGTTCTCAATATGAATAAAACCGTAACTGTATTTACTAAAGCGCAGGATTTGTTAAAGAAAGTCGGAATGGGCGGTCAGTTTAAGCTGATTGTTGCAGCCGCGGCGGTTTTGCTTGTTTGCTTGTTCCTTGCATTTTTCCTTAAAACCCGTTTGGGTCTTGCAATCAGAGCCACGGGTAATAATCCCGATATGGTAAAATCATCGTCCATCAATCCCGTATTTACAACGATAGTCGGCCTTTGTATCGCGAACTCGTTTACCGCTCTTTCCGGCTGTCTTCTCGCACAGTCGCAAAAGTCTGTAAATATTGACATCGGAACCGGTATGGTTACAATTGCGCTTGCTTCACTCCTTATCGGCGGAGTGTTCACGTCTAAACGCAAAATTCCCGTTCAGATTATCGGTATGGTTCTCGGTTCATTTATATTCAGACTCGTTTACACCGTAGCGCTTAGACTCGACATGCCTGCGTTTATGCTTAAATTTGTTTCGTCGGTTATCGTTGTTATTGCAATCTCCGCGCCGTATCTTAAACAAAAAATGCCTCTCTTTAAACGCAGAATGTCGCTGAGAAAAGAAAGGGGAACGGTATAATGCTTGAACTTATCAATATTTCAAAAACGTTCAACCCCGGAACTACCGACGCAAAAAAAGCGCTTGATAATTTAAGTTTAAATGTTGAAAACGGCGATTTTATAACTATTATCGGAGCAAACGGAGCAGGAAAGTCTACTCTTTTCAATGCAATAGCCGGAAGTTTTATTACCGATTCGGGTAAGATAAAACTTGACGGCAGGGATATAACGCTCATGCCTGAATATAAAAGAGCCAGGCAGATTGGAAGATTGTTTCAGGATCCAATGCGAGGAAGCGCTCCCGGAATGACTGTAGAAGAAAACCTTGCTCTTGCCGCCGGACACGGCGGATGGCTCAGCAGTACATCAAAAAATGATAAAATGAAATTCAGAGAACGCGTTGCGCTCCTTGGTATGGGACTTGAGGACAGAATGGGACAGCAGGTCGGTTTGCTCTCCGGCGGACAGAGACAGGCATTGACTCTCATGATGGCAACGGTTAATCCGCCTAAGGTACTGCTTCTTGACGAGCATACCGCAGCTCTCGACCCGGCAACCGCCGAAAAAGTACTTAAACTGACAAAGAATATAGTAGAGGAAAATCATCTTACATGTATGATGATTACTCACAATATGCAGTCGGCGCTTGATCTCGGAAACAGAACTATCATGATGAACTCGGGCAAAATTGTTTTCGATGTAAAGGGCGAAAAACGAAAAGGACTTACGGTTCCCGATTTATTAAACGAATTCAAAAAAATATCGGGTAAAGAACTCGACAATGACCGCATGCTTCTTATAGACGATTAAAAAAGAGACACCGCGTCCCGATATTTTTTCATTGCCTTCTTTCGTATTCTTCGTTATTATACAATATGTTTATTAATTTAACTTTAAAATAGTTTACCATAAAAATATGTTTTGCACAACATATTGAAAATGTTGTATATATAAATTGTCATTGCGAAATACGGTTTAAGTATTAAATTTAGATTGAAAAACAGAGGCGTTAATATGACCGAACTTGAAAAAATGATGAGAGCGAAAACATATATTGATAAACTTGCAAACGGTATTGACCCGCTGACCGACGGCGAGATGCCGGATGACAAGGTGTTGAATAATGTCAGAATAAGCAGATGTCTTTTTTATGTCTCCGATATTCTTTCAAAAGTAATTGAGAACGGCGGTGAAGTCGGTAAAAAACAGTCTGTGAAACAGTCTCCGTTCTTTATAACGGATGAACAGATTGAAAAAGTTGAAGTCAGTGAACAGGGGGTCGGCGTTCAGGTTATTTCAAAAAGAATTAATGATACTATCGGCGATAATGTAAAAAAATGCTCTGCCGTTCATATATCATCATGGCTTTTAAACGAGGGATATTTAAGCGAAATAACACGTTCTGATAAACGTGTAAAAATCGCAACGGATAAAGGAATGTCAATCGGTATTAGGACAGTTGATTCCGTATCACTTACAGGTATCAGCTATAAAAAGAATGTGTATAATGCCGACGCACAGAAGTTTGTAATATCAAATATTATGAATATAGAAAATTATTTTGCGGACAATTCATAAAAAAGAGAAGCCGTAATTCGAACCGTTTACGGACGGACGAATTACAGCTTTTTTTCTTTTATTTATCAAATGAAGGATTAAACGCGTAGAAATTCTTTTCGTTTAATTTATCTGTCGTAAGTCTTAATCCCTCGCCGAAACGTTGAAAATGTACGATTTCACGTTCGCGTAAGAATTTAATCGGTTCTATGATATCCGGGTCGTCAACAAGCCTTAAAATATTGTCATATGTAACCCTCGCTTTTTGTTCTGCAGCAAGATCTTCCGACAAATCGGCGATAACATCGCCTTTTGACTGGAATGTCTGAACAGAGTATGGCGTCGAGCTTGCAGCGATAGGGTAGATTCCTGTTGTATGATCTACGAAATATTTATCGAATCCCGACTTCTTAATTTCTTCAATCGAAAGGTTTCGCGTGAGCTGATATACCATAGCCCCGATCATCTCGAAATGCCCGAGCTCCTCGGTTCCTATATCCGTAAGCAGTCCCTTTAATTCCGGGTAAGGCATTGAGTATCTCTGTGATAAATATCTCAATGAGGCTCCCAACTCACCATCCGGACCGCCGTACTGTTTTTGAATATAACGGTTATTTATCGTGGAAAAAGAAGTCGAGGCGGTTATTCGTTTTGTTGTAAATGATTTTAGAAATGATAGTCCGCATTGCCTTGTTTTTCGCGGATTCGTCAACGGAATCATCTGTTACGGTCCCGAGGACGGTACGCACTTTTTCATTAAATGCGTCGATATTGATTTCTTTCGGTTTTAAAGCCGAATCGCGGTCGCGTTCAAGCTGTTTAATAGCCTTTGTTATCCTCGCCTTATTTTCTCTGTATTCTTCGACCGTGTCTATTTCGGCGAGGAATGCCTCTTTTGCGCGTGCAAGACGTGACTGTTCTTTCTTTATTAACGCGCTGTAATCAATTGACTGTACGGGCTCCTGTGCAGTGACAAAGTTGTAATTCTTCTTTTCAATAAGTTCTTTCAAATTCTGTATAACGAGTTTGTCGGCTTTTGAAATCGACAGACAGTGTGATGTAACGCATACTCCCGTACCTTTTGTGTAGGCGTAACACTGCATCGAGGGACAGGCTGTTGACAGCATAGTCAGAGTCGCACCGCACTCACAGCGCATTAACCCTTTTAACATCCAGCTGGCTTCCTGTTCTGACCTTTGGTATTTGCCGTACATTTTTTGTGTCTCGGCAAGTTTAGCCTGCACGCCGTCCCAAAGTTCCGTGCTGATAATCGGCTCATGTATTCCATCGACAATAACTGTACTCGGATTGGAAAAATCTCTTAATGAGCTTGCTCTGCCGTCCGTAGACCAGCGAATTTTACCTATGTAAACGGGATTATAAAGGATATATCTGATTGTCCGGGCTTCGAACGGATTACCCCTGTGTGTTCTCAAACCGCGTGAGGCGCATTTTAAAGCGATTTGTCTCATGGTGATACCGTTTAAGTAATCGGTAAAAATCTCTCTGATATACGGTGCCTCCTGCTCGTTAATGATATATTTGCCGTCTTGAATGTTATATCCGAAAGCGGGAGGGCATAAAGCCTCACCGCGGGACAGCTTTTCCGTCATACCGCGTTTGACTTCGGTTGAAAGATTGATAAGGTAGTATTCGTCCATCCACTCGATGATACGCTCTATTAAGTCGCCGAAAGGGGAGTCAATTATCGGCTCCGATATACTTATAACCTGTATTCCTTTTTTACGGAGAATATTTTTATAGACAATACTTTCCTCCTGGTTCCTTGCGAAACGTGAAAACTTCCATACAAGTATAGAATCAAACGGTGGATCCTTTTCCTTTGCAAGGGCAATCATGCGGTTAAACTGTGTTCGTTTTGTCGCTGATTTAGCCGAAATACCGTCGTCAAAAAATATGTACTCTTCAGGTACTTCGATATCGTTCTTCTTGGCATACTCCCGAATCAGTTTAATCTGCGAATCGGGTGAATACTCGTCCTGGCGTTCGGATGATACGCGGATATATGCCGCCGCTGTTTTTGACATAAAAACCACCTGCTTATTAAATTATAGATTTCCTATTGCAAAATATAAGCAGATGTGATATTATTAATTACGCAATCTGCCTCTGTATCTGTAATAGGATACGTTGTATATGTGTATTTGTGGATTGTATTTTTGACTGCCTGGAGTGCCCGCTCCGAGCAGTCTTTTTTTTGCGAGTAGTCAAAGATTATTTAACTGCTCATTTTTTATTTCGTTGTGAAGTCTTATATTGGTGCTCATTTTGTATTGCTCCGCGTCCGGAACATCCGTAAATTCAACTGTTTTGTCAAAGTTTTCTTTAACGACCTTCTTTATTTCATCAAGAGTTACTTTAAAGAATTCGCGTCTGCTGTTGACAAGATTAACCTTGCGTTTTTCGAACGCATTATGTAATGCAGCTTCGAGTTTTGGCGCGTCTTCTGTAAAAATCATTGCATGGATGTCAAATTTAAATGGTACAGAAGCGTCGCCGAGTTCATCAATTCTGTCCTGAGGGTCGAGACGTCTTGTCATGCCGATTTTATACACATTCTCGCCGAATGAACCGATATTTGAAATGATATAAACATAACCGGTTCGTTTATTTGCTTCGCGGTAATCTATATCTTTCATTGCTTTTTCGGTTTCTTCATACTGTGCTGTCAGTTCGTCAAGTTTAGCTTTGATATCGGCATTGTCGGGATCCTCGGACAACTGCATACGCAGTTTTGCTATTGCATTGGCGTAGTGCGTCTGTTCTTTAAGAATCTTCTTACGCTGTTCTTCGATTTCTTTTTGAAGTTTAGCTTCTTCCCTTAATTGTTCACGGTACGCCTTTAAGTCTTCTCTTTCTTTTTGTTTAGCCTGCGCATATTCATAGGCTATCTGAACTTCTGCAATTTTTAAATCTCTGTAAGCAGGAGAAATTGATATATTCATAATTTTGCCGAGTTTACTGATAGCCTCGCATGACGAGTAGATTCTTTTAATGGATGCGTCAAGATTGTTGTATTTAACCTTTGATACAAGTTCGTCACATTCACCATTAAATGTTCTTAACAGTAGTTTTTGAGTATCCGATACCATTTTTCGACCCTGTGAAAGACTGTTGTTTACGGTCCATGACGTAGCTCCGGTAACAGCTGTTTTTGCGCGAATCATATCTTTTTGTTGTTCGCGGATTCTGGCAAGTCGAATCTTATATTCATCAACCTTTAAAAATTCATAATCAGGTTCATATATTCCAAACTCCTGCATGTTGGCAGCGTCCTGATAATATACAAGCTCCCGTTGTTTATTCTGTATTTCATTATTTAAAGAATAAATTTGTGCCTGTCTTGCAGAAATATCGGCAGACATCTGTGCTAAAATGCGATTCTGATTATCTATTTGCTGTCTTAAATAAAGGATGTTTTGATATTCGGGTTTGCTGAGTTCATTGATTTGCGCCTGAAGCCCGTCTATTATGCACTGACTGCATAAACCGTTTGCATCAAGTTTTAAGCCTAAGCCGAACTTTCCGCATTTTTTACACTTGGCCATTATCGGCATCTCCTTACGTTACGGTTGTATTAATTCATATTTTTCTTCATCTGACGCTCCGTATACTGGATATATGTAATCCATGAGGGGATAGTAGTCTGAATGGAATTCATATTGCAGTTTTCCATGTCATGGGGATTTCCCCATGAGTCTAAATATTGACTCCAACACGGCGTTGCATAGGATTTATTTTCTATGCCGTAACCCGTCTTACCAGTAATATAAGACTGAGCGTCGGATAAATCATCATATATTCTGGTAGCTTTTGTGTTGCCGTCTTTAATAACGCGGTACTTGTGTTGACAGTCAGCCTCCGGTATGTATATTTTACCTACATAAATTGTTTCATAATACACATTTAAAGCTCCGGAACCTAATCTGTTTAGATTGATAAAACCGGGGTTAAGATTATTTTCGAGGAATTTATCAGACATAACGTTAAAGAAATATATTTCTCTATTGTTTAATTGAACATCAGTAATAATACCGTTTGTTGCCGGTCTGTTTCTAATTTCTTCTATTTGACTTTTTTGTTTCCTGTAACCGAGTTCGGAAAGATACTCAGCATCTTCTTTTGTTATTTTACGGCCGTCCGCTCTGCGTATAACATTTCCGTTTTCACTGTAAATATATTTGTTCGAAAAATCGGAAGTATTATTTTGTGTATCGGCTATGCTGTTAATGTTGTCGGTTTTAATAGTTTTGTTTTTCTTTTTTCTTGCGCTTCGAAATAAAAGAATAGCACCGATAATGCAAATAAAAGTAAGAACGATAAAGACCGGCTGTTCAGAACCGTTCATCTGTTCAGTTGCTATAATAAAACCAAAAGCAGCCATGCACAGGATTACTCCGAAAAAATATTTAAGAAAACGAATAAAACTTTTAAGAAAACGAATGATAATCACCCTATTTATTTGTTGTAATTAATTTCTCGTTCGAGTTTTTTTTACACATTTCTAATAAGCAGTTTAGGTATGCCTATAACCCTGCAATGTTCGAGTTGTTCGCCCTCTATTGTTTCGGGTTTATAAAGAGGGTTGAGCGGAATAAGCTTCATCCAATCTTCACCGTAAACAAATTCTATTTTCTTTAAAGTGGCATAATCATCATTATATATGACCGCACCGATATCGCCGCTTCTGTCAAGAGTGTTTTGTTTTAAGAGAAGTACAACATCTCCGTCTTGATAAAACGGATACATAGAATCACCGCGTACTCGAAGTACAAAGAACTCATCTTGCTTTCTTCCGCTTAAATAACTTTTTGGTACTTCAACAGTTTCTGTGTCAAAACCAATTTCTTCATTTGCAAAACACGTATACCCGGCAGCAATCTTTCCTATTATAGGAAACGTAACAACGTCATCTGTAACAGTCGGTGTTTGAAATTTTGTTTCTCTTTCCATAGGAACATCTGCTCCCATAAGCCAAGGGATAGAAACGTTCAGGGAATCAGCAATAAGTTCAAGTTTTCGTTGTTTAGGTTCG
>ERZ808240.1062-NODE-1062-length-34906-cov-12.043270_pt1 | contig 34906 bp, 33 predicted proteins | sample MGYA00521084_ERZ808240 | MGnify/ENA primary metagenome ERZ808240 (study PRJEB31516, sample SAMN03275571) | gut metagenome | biome: mammalia-associated habitat; material: feces | host: Papio cynocephalus | place: Kenya | collected 2012-08-06 ... | reverse complement strand
ATTTCGGCGATATGCACAAAAACAGCCATTTACTGGCGTGGGTGTGAACTGTAACAAAAAATAGGGGGGAATGCAAATGAGAGAGTTTTAACGGACACAAAGTGTGTATGATAAAAATAGACATTGACAAACACGAACAAATGTTTTATTCTAAATAAAAAGCAGAACATTTGTTCCTTGAATGAAAAGGAGACCAACATGGAAAAAGACGATAAGCTTAAAGCATTGGACGCGGCACTGAGCCAGATTGAGAAGCAGTACGGAAAGGGCGCGGTAATGAAGCTGGGAGATCCCACAGCGCAGATGAATGTGGAGACCATTCCCACCGGTTCTTTAAGTTTGGATATAGCCTTGGGACTGGGCGGTATTCCCAAGGGAAGAATCATCGAGATCTACGGACCGGAGTCCAGTGGTAAGACCACCGTTACATTACATATGATCGCAGAGGTACAGAAGCGAGGCGGTATTGCCGGATTCATCGATGCAGAGCATGCCTTAGATCCCATCTATGCGAAGAATATCGGCGTAGACATTGACAATCTGTACATTTCCCAGCCGGACAACGGTGAGCAGGCATTGGAGATCACCGAGACCATGGTACGTTCCGGCGCCATTGATATTATCGTAGTAGACTCTGTAGCAGCACTGGTACCGAAGGCGGAGATCGACGGAGACATGGGAGACAGCCATGTAGGCTTACAGGCACGACTGATGTCCCAGGCACTGCGTAAGCTGACCGCTGTCATCAGCAAGTCCAACTGTACCGTTATTTTCATCAACCAGCTGCGTGAGAAGGTGGGCGTAATGTTCGGTAATCCCGAGACAACCACCGGAGGACGTGCGCTGAAGTTCTATTCTTCCGTACGACTGGATGTCAGAAGAATCGAAGCACTGAAGCAGGGTGGTGAAGTCATCGGTAACCGTACCCGCGTTAAGGTCGTTAAGAATAAGATCGCACCTCCTTTCAAGGAGGCAGAGTTTGATATTATGTTCGGTGAGGGTATTTCCATGGTAGGAGATATTCTGGATCTGGCAGCCAGTTGTGATGTCGTAGCCAAGTCCGGTGCCTGGTATGCCTATGAAGGCAACAAGATCGGACAGGGGCGTGAGAATGCCAAGCAGTATCTGAAGGAAAATCCTGCTATCTGCGATGAGATCGCCGAGAAGGTCAGAGAGCATTACGGACTGAAGGCAGATGTTACTGCCGCAGCAGAGAAGGAAGAGTAGATTCATGCTGGTAACACAGGTTACGGAACTTTCCAAATCGAGAAGTAAAGTATATATTGACCAGGAATTCGCCTTTGTATTATACAAAGGCGAATTGCGTCTCTACCATATAAAAGAGGGCGAACCGTTAAAGGAAGAGGATTACCGGATCATCATGGAAGAGGTACTTCCCAAGCGGGCAAAGCTGCGTGCCATGAATCTGCTGCAGGGGAGAGAATACACCACATCACAGCTGCGGACGAAGCTACAGCAGGGCTTTTATCCGCCGGAGATCATTGAACAGGCAATCGACTACGTGGCAGGTTTTCATTATATTGATGACCTGCGGTATGCCGTGGACTATATTACCTATCATGAAGACAGCCGCAGCAGATGCCGGATCGAACAGGATCTGCTGGGCAAGGGAATCTCTGCGGCGACCCTGGAAGAAGCGTGGCAGGTATGGCGGGAGAACGGCGGCGAGCAGGATGAACAGGGCATGATCCGGGAGCTTCTTCATAAGAAGCATTACGATACAGAAAGCGAGACGGATTGGAAGGAACGGCAGAGGATCTATGCTTTTCTGGCAAGAAAAGGATTCTCTGCGGAGGCAATTCGTAAGGCAATCGACGGCATGCATGACGATGATTTCTAAAGATGTGCAATAATGCACAAAGATTGTTTTGATATCGGAACTATTTTTGGAGTAATTGCGACTTGTACTTGACAGAGGAGTATTTTCAGTTTACACTAATACTGTTGTGAATTGCTTGTTAGAATGTACATAAATTGCATTCTATTATGAACGATAATTTGTATTGTCGGAGCAAAATGTACAATGAAAATTTCATAAGGAGGTGCTCCTGTAGTGGACACTAATATTGTAATAGTATTAGTGGTTTCTGCAATCGTTCTTGTCGTAGCCGTTATCGCAGCTGTGCTGATCACAGCCAAAGTTACTACTTCCCACCTGAAGAATAATGCGGAGAGTACGATCGGTAATGCGGAGGAGAAGGCAAGAGAGATTATTGATGAAGCTCTGAGAACTGCGGAGAACAAAAAGCGTGAATCACTCCTGGAAGTCAAGGAAGAGTCCATTCGTACCAAGAATGAACTGGACAAAGAGATCAAGGAACGCAGAGCGGAAGCTCAGCGGTATGAGCGCAGAGTTCAGCAGAAGGAAGAGAACATCGACAAGAAAGCAGATGCCATCGAGAAGCGCGAAGCAAGTTTAGCATTCAGAGAAGAAACCCTCAACCGTATGAAGGAAGAAGTCTCCAAGCTGAATGAGCAGCGTGTGCAGGAACTGGAACGAATTTCCGGATTAACCTCTGAACAAGCAAAAGACTACTTATTGAAAATTGTTGAAGATGAAGTGAAACATGAATCGGCCGTGATGATCAAGGAAATGGAGAGTCGGGCCAAAGAAGAAGCAGACAAAAAGGCAAAGGAATATGTGGTTAACGCAATACAGAGATGTGCAGCAGATCATGTCTCTGAGACTACAATTTCCGTTGTACAGTTACCGAATGACGAGATGAAAGGACGTATCATCGGACGTGAGGGACGTAATATCCGTACCCTTGAGACCATGACAGGTGTAGACCTGATCATTGATGATACACCGGAAGCAGTTATCCTGTCCGGATTCGATCCGATCCGTCGTGAGGTGGCGAGAATTGCGCTGGAGAAGCTGATTGTGGACGGACGTATTCATCCTGCCAGAATCGAAGAGATGGTAGAGAAGGCGCAGAAGGAAGTCGAAGTAATGATCAAGGAAGAGGGAGAAGCCGCAACCCTGGAGGTTGGTGTACATGGCATCCATCCCGAACTGGTAAGATTACTCGGCAAGATGAAATTCCGTACCAGCTATGGTCAGAACGCATTGAAGCATTCCATCGAAGTGGCACAGCTGTCAGGGCTGTTAGCTGCAGAACTGGGACTGGATGTGAGACTTGCCAAGAGAGCGGGACTGCTGCATGATATCGGTAAGGCAGTAGACCACGAAATGGAAGGTTCCCATATTCAGCTGGGTGCTGAACTGTGTCGGAAATACAAGGAGAATGCTACTGTTATCAACGCAGTGGAATCTCACCATGGCGATGTAGAGCCTACTTCCCTGATTGCATGTATTGTACAAGCTGCTGATACAATATCCGCTGCAAGACCGGGAGCTAGAAGGGAAACATTAGAAACCTATACTAGCAGATTAAGACAGTTAGAAGATATCACAAACAATTTCAAAGGTGTAGATAAATCTTTTGCTATTCAGGCAGGTCGTGAAGTTCGTGTTATGGTAGTGCCTGAGCAGATCTCAGATGCCGATATGGTACTGTTGGCAAGAGATATTTCCAAGCAGATCGAAGCTGAACTGGAATATCCCGGACAGATCAAGGTAAATGTGATCCGTGAGAGCCGCGTAATTGATTACGCCAAATAACTGACCAGTCAGAAATGACAATTTCATAAGATGTAACAGACAGCCGTTGTATGGAAACATGCAACGGCTGTTTTAATGCATTTTGTACCCCAAAAAGTGAAAGTTCCCTATTGTGTTATCCGCTATCTTATAGTATGATATTCAAAGTGTATGATTGTATACGATTATCCAACATTCACAGAAGAAAGCGTATTCCCCGTGGAAAAAGACGAGAAAGGTATGGTACGAAATGAAAGCATATCAGGAATTAACCAAGGAAGAACTTTTAACATTGAAGGCAGAGCTGAACGCAGCATATGAAGATGCAAAGGGCAAAGGTCTGAAACTGGATATGTCCAGAGGAAAACCGGCAGTTAACCAGCTGGATATGACTATGGATTATCTCGATGTTGTGAATTCTCAGAGCGCCATGAAAGCTGAGGATGGTATGGATGTTCGCAATTATGGTGGTCTGGACGGTATTCCAGAGGCAAAAAAACTGATTGCTGATATTCTGGAAATAAAGCCGGAGAATGTGATCGTCTGTGGTAATGCCAGCCTGAATATCATGTATGATACCGTATCCCGGGCTATGACCCACGGACTTTTGGGCAATACTCCCTGGTGCAAGCTGGATCATGTGAAGTTCCTGTGCCCCGTACCCGGTTATGACAGACATTTCGGAATCACAGAGCATTTCGGAATCGAAATGATCAACGTTCCCATGACACCGGAAGGACCGGACATGGATCTGGTAGAGAAGCTGGTGAGTGAAGATCCCACCATCAAGGGTATCTGGTGCGTGCCGAAGTACTCCAACCCGCAGGGATATTCCTATTCCGATGAGACCGTAAGACGTTTCGCAGCTCTTACGCCTGCTGCACCGGATTTCCGTATTTTCTGGGATAATGCTTATGCGATCCATCATTTATATGATGACAGACAGGATCAACTGTTAGAGATTCTCTCCGAATGTGAGAAGGCAGGACATCCCGATATGGTATTTGAGTTCTGCTCTACCTCCAAGGTGACTTTTGCGGGATCTGGTATTGCAGCAATTGCCTCCTCCAAGGCAAATTTGGATGACATGCGGAAGTCCATGACGATCCAGACCATCGGTTATGACAAGATCAACCAGCTGCGTCATGTGCGTTATTTTAAGGATATCAACGGTGTCCGCGAACATATGAAGAAGCATGCGGCTATCATGAGACCAAAGTTCGAGGCAGTATTACAGGTATTAGAGGACGAGCTGGGCGGCTTGGGTATCGGTACCTGGACGAAGCCCAACGGCGGATACTTTATCTCTTTTGATGCCATGGAGGGCTGTGCGAAAGCAATCGTGGCAAAATGTAAGGAGGCAGGCGTGACTCTGACCGGAGCCGGTGCAACTTTCCCTTATAAGAAAGATCCGAAGGATTCCAATATCCGTATTGCACCTTCGTTCCCGACACCGGAAGAGATGGCAATGGCTACGGATCTGTTCGTACTGTGCGTAAAGATGGTAAGCGTAGATAAATTACTGGAAAGCAAATAAGTTGATTTAAGTTATATTTGGATGAGAAGGGATGATAAGTCATGCAAGAATTCAAGCGTATCAGCCGTGATCTGGTGGCGAAAGGTGCCATTATTGACTATTATCAGGATACCATGCAGATTCCCAACGGCAATATTGCAAAATGGGATCTGATCGACCATAAGGGTGCGGCTGCGGTCGTAGCTGTGAGAGAAGACGGCAAGCTTCTGATGGTGCGTCAGTACCGGAATGCCTTGGAGCGAGAGACGCTGGAGATCCCGGCAGGCGGACTGAACGGCAGGGAAGAGCCTACGGATCAGGCGGCTATGCGGGAACTGCAGGAAGAGACCGGCTATCATACCGATTATGTGGAACTGCTGACTTCCATCTATACCACAGTGGCTTTCTGTAATGAGAAGATCGACATTTATTTGGCAAGAGGTCTGAAGGACAAAGGAAACCAGCATCTGGATGAAGATGAATTCATCAATGTAGAGGCATATTCTGTGGAGGAATTAAAGCAGATGATCTATGATTGCAAGATTCAGGATTCCAAGACTATCTGTGGCATTCTGACCTATGCTTCAAAATATCTGAATGCATAATATGATGCCGGGGTCAAAAGGTCTAAACCCACATGAGCTTGCTCATAGGCGGGTGAAAGACCTTTTGACCCGCCCCGATATGAGCATAAAAATATGCGAATAGAGGGTAGGGTGCTATGTGCCAGTGGCACATGTCTAGCACGGAGCGGACCGGAGCGGAGCGGAGAAGTGGGAGTGCGTAGCACGGAACAATCCGTAGGCATCAAAGTCGGAGGCTTTTGACCCCGACATCATAATATATAAATTTACGATGTAAGCCCCATCCGGCAGAAAGCTGTCAGGTGGGGCTTTTTTGTGCCGGCAAAGCATGATCCGGTATGTTGTCCGCATATATTAACATAACACGGTGAAGCGGAGGGTGGGAATTTGTGGAAATGGGACAGATCGATGCTGCCGGCGGGAAAGCTTCCGCTGCGTTTTTTGTTTCTGATCGGATTTGGAATTGGATTGTTTGCAGCATATTTCGGACGGGGAATCTGGTTTCAGACCACGGAGATACTGGATGAAGACACATTGTACCAGATGAAATATATGACAGTGGACAGCGGGATTCTGTTTGCCTATGTGTTGTGTAAAAGATGCCGGAATTTTTTTGTACTCATCATTATGGCAACCACATATCTTGGGTTGGTGTTCTGTGGGGGAATTGCAGTAAAGTACGGATTCTCCATAGGCTTTTTTATAAGTTCGGCTGTTTACCGGTATGGAATCAAAGGGCTTTTACTGGGGATCGTAGGTGCATTTCCACAGTATCTGTGTTATGTGCCGGCGATACTTCTGCTGATCAGATGGTGTGAGGATCTGTATCGCAGTATTTATTTTTACCATAATATAACCGGGCAGGGAAAAAAGTCCCTGCCCGGCAGAGTGGGAAAACTGGCACTCATTCTGATGGTGCTCATTTTCGGATGTATATTGGAATGTTTCGTGAATCCTGTGCTATTAAAAGGATTCCTGCAATTTTTCTGAGCCTTATTCGTACTCGGCGATATCGTAGATCAAGCGTTCGCTGTCTTCCCAGCCCAGGCAGGAATCAGTGATGGACTTGCCGTAGCAGCCGGCACCTACCTTCTGGTTGCCTTCCTCGATATAGCTCTCGATCATAACACCCTTGACCAGCTTGTGCAGATCGGGACTGAGCTTGCGGCTGTGCATGACTTCCTTGGTGATACGGATCTGCTCCTTGAACTGCTTATTGGAGTTGGAGTGGTTCGCATCAATGACACAGGCGGGATTCTTCAGATCCATTTTGCCGTACATTTCCCACAGACGGATCAGATCCTCGTAGTGATAGTTGGGGATGTTGGCACCGTGCTTGTTGGTAGCACCGCGCAGTACGGTATGTGCCAGGTCGTTGCCGTGGGTGTTCACTTCCCATCCGGTGTAGATGAAGGAGTGGGGATGCTGTGCCGCATATACGGAGTTCAGCATTACGGAGAAGTCTCCGCTGGTAGGGTTTTTCATACCGGCAGCCACATCGAAACCGCTGACGGTCAGACGATGCTGCTGATCCTCTACGGAACGGGCACCGATTGCTACATAAGAGAGAATGTCGGATACATAACCCCAGTTCTCAGGGTATAACATTTCGTCTGCGGCGGTCAGTCCTGTCTCCTGGATCGCACGGATGTGCATTTTACGCATTGCCATCAGACCTGCCAGGAAGTCCGGCTTCTTCTCGGGATCTGGCTGGCTGGTGATGCCCTTGTAACCTTCACCGGTGGTACGGGGCTTGTTGGTGTAGATTCTGGGGATCAGGATCAGCTTGTCCTTGACCTGCTCATTGACTCTTGCCAGACGGTTGACGTAGTCACATACGGAATCTTCGTTATCAGCGGAGCAGGGACCGATGATTACCAGGAATTTGTTGCTTTTGCCGGTGAGAACGTCACGAATCTCCGCATCTCTTTCTTCTTTGATCTTGGCTAATTCTGCCGGAAGAGGCAGTTCCTTGCGAATCTCCGCAGGAGTGGGAAGTTTTTTGATAAATTCGAAACTCATAGTATTCCATCGTGCACGGGGCACGTCCTTTCTGCTAAATGTCATTGCCCATTATAGCCCAGATCGCGCCCGGATGCAAGAAAATTTAACGATTTAAAGCGAAAAAGAGAAAAGAATAAATAAATTGCTGTGCTAAAGCGTTAATTTGGAAAATTATATTGACACACTGAAACGTTTGCCATAAAGTTAAATATGTAGTGAAAAACTGCGAAAAAACTACGAGAGAGGGCAAAATTATGTACGGAACAATTTGGGCATTACTACCGCCGGTGGTAGCAATTGTACTGGCACTGATCACAAAAGAAGTATATTCATCACTGTTTATCGGTATCGTTACGGGAGCACTGATCTATACCGGATTTTCTCCCATTGCGACACTGGATACGGTGATTAATGAAGGATTCATCAATTCCGTGGCAGATGCATGGAATATCGGTATTTTCATGTTCCTGATCCTGTTGGGAACCATGGTGGCACTGATGAACAAGGCAGGAGGCTCCGCAGCCTTCGGTGAATGGGCAAAAAAGCATGTAAAGACCAGAGCAGGTGCACTGCTTGCCACTTTCCTGCTAGGCGTGTTGATCTTCGTGGATGACTATTTCAACTGTCTGACCGTTGGTTCCGTTATGATGCCGGTTACAGACGGACACAAGATCTCCCGTGCCAAGCTGGCATATATCATTGACGCTACGGCAGCACCAATCTGTATGATCGCACCGATCTCTTCCTGGGCGGCAGCGGTATCCGGTATGGTGGATGAGGGTGTGTATTCCGGTATCGAACTGTTCGTAAGAGCGATTCCCTATAATTATTATTCGCTGTTAACCATCGTATTCGTCATCGGTATGGCACTGATGGGATTTGATTACGGTCCTATGGCAAAGCATGAGCGCAATGCCAGAGAAAAGGGTGACCTGTTCACCGAAGGTGAGCGTGTGACCAATGCAGACAATGCACCCAAGGGATCTGAGAGAGGAAAAGTATATGACCTGCTGATCCCTGTAATTGTACTGATCGTCTGTTGTGTCGTAGGAATGATATATGTCGGTGGATTTTTCGAAGGTGTGGGCTTTATCGATGCTTTCAGTGCAACGGATGCTTCCGTGGGACTTCCCTGGGGATCTCTGATCGCGTTACTGTTTGCCATTGTATATTATATGTGCAGAAGACTGGTATCCTTTAAGGAAGCCATGAACTGTCTGACCCAGGGCTTTATCGCCATGGTACCTGCTATGCTGATTTTAACCTTTGCGGTTACCCTGAAGACCATGACCGGCCTGTTAGGTGCGGATGTCTATGTGGCAGGTCTGATGCAGGGTGCGTCCACGGGACTGACCAATATGCTTCCTGCTATCATCTTCCTGGTAGCATGCTTCTTAGCTTTTGCTTCCGGTACTAGCTGGGGAACTTTTGGTATTCTGATCCCCATTGTAACCGGCGTATTTACCGACCCTGCCACCGGAGCGATCGTACCCGGAGCCGAGCACCTGATTATCATCGGTGTGTCCGCATGTCTGGCAGGTGCTGTTATGGGAGACCATTGTTCACCTATTTCCGATACCACGATCATGGCTTCCGCAGGAGCACAGTGCAATCATATCAATCATGTGTCCACACAGGTGCCTTATGTGCTGACAGTTGCGGCCATTTCTTTTGTGACTTATATCATTGCCGGTTTTGTACAGAATGTGGTGATCTGTCTGGCAATCGGTATCCTGCTGACACTGGCAACACTGTTTGTCCTGAAGCGTATCTTCGGAGAAAAGGCTGTCGCACAGAACTAGAAAGGAAATATTGAGATTCATGAAATACGATTATCTGGTCGTCGGTTCCGGCCTCTATGGTGCGGTGTTCGCAAGAGAAGCTGCCGACAGAGGAAAAAAGGTCCTGGTGATCGACAAGCGCCCTAATGTGGCGGGTAATATTTACACGGAAAAAGTGGAAGGGATTCATGTCCACAAATACGGTGCCCATATTTTTCATACCAATGATACGAAAGTATGGAAGTATATTACGAGATTCGCAGAGTTCAACCGGTTCACCAATTCCCCGGTGGCAAACTACCGCGGAGAACTGTATTCTCTGCCGTTTAACATGTATACCTTCAATAAAATGTGGGGTGTGGTGACTCCCGAGGAAGCAGCGGCGAAGATCGAAGAGCAGAAAAAAGAAGCCGGCATTACAGAGCCGAAGAACCTGGAAGAGCAGGCAATCTCGCTGGTCGGAAGAGATATCTTTGAAAAGCTGATCAAGGGATATACCGAGAAGCAGTGGGGACGTGACTGCAAGGATCTTCCGGCATTCATCATCAAGCGTCTCCCGGTACGTCTGACTTTTGATAATAATTACTTCAACGCCCTGTATCAGGGCATTCCCATCGGCGGTTACACGAAGCTGGTGGAAAATCTGTTGGATGGTATCGAGGTGCGTCTGAATATGGATTATCTGGAGCAGAAAGAGGAATTGGATCAGCTGGCGGAGAAAACAGTCTACACCGGTCCCATTGATGCTTATTTTGATTATTCGCTGGGAGCACTGGAATATCGTTCTGTACGCTTTGAGACAGAGGTGCTGGACAAACCGAACTTCCAGGGAAATGCGGCAGTGAACTACACGGACCGTGAGACCCCCTGGACCCGGATCATTGAACATAAATGGTTCGAATTCGGCAAGGACGCACAGGGACAGGAGTTACCGAAGACAGTCATCAGCAGAGAGTACAGCTCGGAATGGAAACCGGGAGATGAACCTTACTATCCGGTCAACGATGAGAAGAACGGAGCACTGTATGCCGAGTATAAGAAGTTAGCCGATGCCGAGCAGAATGTGATCTTCGGAGGAAGACTGGCGGAATACCGCTATTATGACATGGATGCGGTCATTGCTTCGGCATTGAAAAAAAGCGAAGAAGTATTATAAGACAAAGTTTTAACCTCATTAACTGATCTGCGGTTTTGCTTTTCTCTTGTTACGGAACTCTCTGACTGCAATCAGCAGATCGTAGCGGTATACCACTGTGTACATCACAGCCGCCATAACGAAAGCGGTGAGCACATCGAAGACGGAGTGCTGTTTGATGAACATGGTTGCCATGATGATTGAAGAAGCTAAAATCAGGGATCCGATGCGGATGCCCTTTTTCTTTTCGAAGCACTTGCTGCGGATAATCGCAAAGTGTGCGCCCAGGGAATTATATACGTGAATGCTGGGCCACAGGTTGGTAGGTGTGTCCGTCCGGTACAGAGCGGCTACCATGCGGGTGAAGATATTGTCTCTGGGCATCACTGTGGGGCGAAGGTGCTGCCCGTTGGGCCACAGTGTGGACACGATCAGAAAGATCGTCATACCGGTGAAGAGGAAAATACAGGTGCGGTAGTAATCCTCTTTATTTTTGAAGAAAAAGTAGATGACCACTGCCGCTACATAGGCAAACCATAAAAAGTAAGGAATGACGAACACTTCACAGAAGGGAATGTAATCATCCGCCGCCATATGTATGATCCGGTAATGCCCGGTGGTATTTTTCTCCAGCCATACGAACCAGGTCATATAAATAATACCATATATAATAAGTGGAATGGCATGTTTGTATTTCAAATAGAATGTCTTGAATTTTTCCATAAAAACCTCATTTCTCTACAAAACCTATGCTTCAAAATCAATTTTAGTATAGTCAAAGATATAAAAAAATCAAGGCTTTTTTGGAATACTTAAGCATTCTTAAGAAAATCTTTAGAGTGTGTTTATTTCACTCCGGGAGTGATCATCCGGATGGCACAGGGGAGACATTCTACCCGGAAACCACAGCTTTTTCTGGTCACTTCTCCGTCGGTATGTACCCACAGCGGAGAGGAGGTGGTAATGGACATCCGGGTCGCGGTATGCGCATTGATCCCCTTGACAAAATAGTGTTTGCCGAAAAAGGCGGTGGGCAGGGCAAGAAGCACCAGTCCCTTGGAAATATTACCTATCGAGCACAGATCCAGCACGCCGTCGTGATCGATGGCAGGAGGGCAGAACATGAAACCGCCGCCCTCGTAGCGGTGACTCATACAGGTCACGAACAGAAAACGGGGAAGGTCTAAGGTCTCTTTTTTGTTATGCACGGTATCTTCCATTGTCAGGGTACAGGAGACCTTCCGGGCGGTGATCAGCTGCTTTAGGGCGATTCCCAGATAAGTCAGCTTGCCAAGACCGATCCGGTTCATGGTATCCTTGATCCGGGAACTCATGGCTTCCGCACAGACGGCAGCGTCGAAGCCGATTCCGCAGCTGACGGCGAACAGCCTGGATTCTTTCGGCTGATCTTCGTCGAGATAAGTAAGTCTTCCTAAGTCCATGGCTCTGGGAGCGACATCCTGAAGGATCAGATGAAGGGCTGCTTTCGGGTCCTTGGGGATACCGAGATCCCTTGCCAGGTCATTGCTGGAGCCGGTGGGAATATAGCCCAGGATGACTCTGGAGGGATCTGCGATGCCCTGCAGGGCTTCGTTCACGGTGCCGTCGCCGCCTAAGACAATCAGTTTTAAATCGGGTTCGTCCGCATGCTCTGCGGTGATCTGTTCTGCCAGATGTTTTACTTCTCCGGCTTTCCCGGAAAAATAGCTCTGATATTCCACATTACTTTCATGGAGAGCAGGTTCTATCTGCTCGGACCAGATCTTTGCCCCTCTGCCGGAGCGGGAGGCGGGATTAATTATAATATGATACATGAGGATTCCTCATCTTTCGTGAATAGTTATATTAAAGTTTATTCTAACACACCCGGAGACTTCTGCCAACATTGTTCATTTTTCATCTTTGCAATTAAACGGTTCTATGTTATACTTAGTCCTAAGTTTTGCAACTATTCAGCCCCACATTCGCAAAACCGCCTCTTCGAGGCTTTCCTTTTGCTCATGTGGTTACTTCGCCGTATAAATAGGATCAAATGCTCTTACGAATGCAAGCATTCGACGCTCATTAGATCCTATTTACACGGCTCTGAATAGTTGCAGTTTATCACATTAACGTGATAGTGACATTAAGGAGGAATGAGGCATGTATTCATTGGATGAAGTAAAAAAAGTAGATCCCGAAGTGGCACAGGCCATTATTGATGAGGAGAATCGTCAGAACAGTCATATCGAACTGATCGCTTCCGAGAACTGGGTAAGCAAGGCAGTCATGGCTGCTATGGGCAGTCCTCTGACCAATAAATATGCGGAAGGTTATCCCGGCAAGAGATATTATGGTGGCTGTGAGTGTGTGGATGTCATTGAGAATCTGGCAATCGAGCGTGCCAAGAAGCTGTTCGGCTGCGATTATGCCAACGTACAGCCCCATTCCGGAGCACAGGCGAATATGGCAGTGCAGTTCGCGGTACTGAAACCCGGCGATACCATTATGGGCATGAATCTGGATCACGGCGGACATCTGACCCATGGTTCACCTGTGAATATGTCCGGTAAATATTTCCATGTGGTACCTTACGGCGTGGATGACAACGGATTCCTGGATTATGACAGAATGAGAGAGCTGGCACTGGAGTGCAAGCCTAAGATGATTATTGCCGGTGCTTCTGCGTATGCCAGAACCATTGATTTCAAGAAGTTCCGTGAAGTAGCGGACGAAGTGGGCGCCGTGCTGATGGTAGATATGGCACATATCGCAGGACTGGTGGCAGCAGGTCTTCATCCAAGCCCTATTCCTTATGCGGATGTAGTGACCACCACGACCCACAAGACTCTGCGCGGACCCAGAGGCGGTATGATTCTGTGCAACAAGGAAGCCAATGAGAAGTTCAACTTCAACAAAGCAATCTTCCCCGGCATCCAGGGCGGTCCTCTGATGCATGTCATCGCAGCCAAGGCAGTCTGCTTCAAGGAAGCATTAAGTGACGACTTTAAAGTATACCAGAAGAATATTGTGGACAATGCCCAGGCACTGTGCAAGGGTCTGATGAGCCGTGACATCAAGATCGTATCCGGCGGCACCGACAACCATCTGATGCTGGTAGACCTGACGCCTTACGGACTGACCGGTAAGGCTGTGGAGAAGCTGTTGGATGCAGCGCATATCACTGCCAACAAGAACACCATCCCCAACGATCCCCAGTCTCCGTTCGTGACCAGCGGTATCCGTCTGGGAACCCCTGCAGTAACCTCCAGAGGTTTGAACACCGAGGATATGGATCAGGTGGCGGAAGCCATTGCCATGGTCATCAAGGGCGGCGAGGAGCAGGTTCCCGCAGCCAGAGCCATCATTCAGAAATTAACAGACAAGTATCCTTTGATCTAAAGATTGGAGCATAAGAAAAGAGCCGAAAGGCTCTTTTCTTATGTTCAGAAATGCATAAAAAGGCTAGAAAAAGATAAAAATGGGGGTTGTCTTTCGTACTTTACTGTGCTAGAATATCCCTCAGTGAAAAACAAGTGTCCGTAATACAGATACGAACCGCAGAAAGGATAACATATGGGAGAAACGACCAAGTATTTCGTGGTGAAGCAGAAGGCAATCCCCGAGGTACTGTTAAAGGTAGTGGAAGCAAAGCGGCTTCTTGAGTCAGAGAAAGTTCTGACCATACAGGAAGCGGTTGATGCAGTGGGTATCAGCCGCAGTTCTTTTTATAAGTATAAGGATGATATCTTTCCGTTCCATGACAATTCTCAGGGAACGACCATCACGCTGACTTTCCAGATGGATGACGAACCGGGAATTCTGTCGGATGTGCTGAAGATCATCGCAGAGTACCGGGCGAATATCCTGACGATTCATCAGAGTATTCCTATCAACGGAATTGCATCCCTGACACTGAGTATACAGGTGCTGCAGACTACGGGGGATATCTCCCGGATGATCGAGCAGCTGGAGGAACAGTCCAGTGTACATCATGTGAAAATACTGGCAAAGGAATAATGTCGGAACGAAAAAGATAAAAGTGAGGAGAATATTATGATAAATGTTGCGGTATTGGGCTACGGCACCGTCGGCAGCGGTGTGGTAGAAGTTATCGAGAAAAATAAGGACATGGTAAATAAAAAGTCCGCACAGGAACTGGAAGTGAAATACATCCTGGATCTGAGAGACTTCCCTGGAGATCCTTACGAGAATAAGGTCATTCATGACTTCAATACGATCCTGCAGGATGACAGTGTGACCATCATCTGTGAGACCATGGGTGGTGTCGGAGCTGCGTACCAGTTCACGAAACAGGCACTGGAGTTGGGCAAAAGCGTCTGCACCTCCAATAAGGAGCTGGTAGCAAAGCATGGTCCCGAACTGTTGCAGATCGCCAGAGAACATAACTGCAACTACTTATTCGAGGCAAGTGTGGGTGGCGGTATTCCCATTATCCGTCCGCTGAATTATTCCCTGACCGCGGAGAAGATCGAGGCTGTCAACGGTATCTTAAACGGTACCACGAACTATATCTTAAGTAAAATGGAAAAAGAGGGCGCGGATTTCGATACCGTCCTGAAGGAAGCACAGGACAAGGGCTATGCGGAGCGCAATCCGGAAGCGGACGTGGAAGGTTATGATGCCTGTCGTAAGATCGCGATTCTGTCTTCTCTGATGTTTGGTAAAAATGTGGATTCTGAGAAGATCCCTACCGAGGGCATTACGAAGATCACCGCAGCGGATTTCGAGTATGCCAATGCTACGGAGCATACTATCAAGCTGTTGGGCAGAAGTCGTGCTATTGATGATGATACCGCGGAAGTTATGGTGGCACCGTTCATGCTTCCCAAGGAACATCCCCTGGCTATGGTACACGGTGTGTTCAATGCCGTATTTGTCACCGGCAACATGCTGGGAGATTCCATGTACTACGGACGGGGCGCAGGCAAGCTTCCCACCGCCAGTGCAGTGGTATCGGATGTCATCGACTGTGCAAGACATCAGGGCAAGGTGATCATGTGCTTCTGGGATAAAGAAGAAGTAAAGTTAGCGGACACCGGCGAGTCCGTAAGAAGATTTTTTATCAGAGCAAGAGCCGGAGCGGAAGGTGCGGTAGAGGCAGCTTTCCCCGGAGGCAAAGAGGTACATTTGGAAGACCGTAAGGAAGACTTCGGATACTTCACACAGTCCATGAAGGAGAGAGAATTCCTGGCAAAATACGAAGCACTGGGTGAGCAGATGCTCGGCAGGATCCGTCTTGTATAAAAAGGATATACTATTATTAAGATAGAGTTGAGGAGAAAATGTTATGTCAAAAGTAGTGAAGTTCGGTGGAAGCTCTCTGGCAAGTGCAGAGCAGTTCAAAAAGGTAGGAAACATCATCCGTGCGGATAAGGAGAGAAAATATGTGGTACCTTCCGCACCGGGAAAAAGATTTTCCGATGACACCAAGGTAACGGATATGTTGTATGCCTGCTATGATCTGGCAGATCAGGGCAAGAGCTTCAAGGCAGAACTGGACACCATCAAAGCCCGCTATCAGGAGATCATTGATGGTTTACAGTTGGATCTGGATCTTGGTGAAGAGTTTAAGACCATAGAGAAGAATTTCAAGGCAAAATCCGGAAGCAATTACGCAGCTTCCCGTGGCGAATATCTGAACGGTATTATCATGGCAAATTACTTAGGCTATGATTTCATTGATGCGGCAACTGTAATTTTTTTCGATGAAAACGGTGAGTTTGATGCGGCGAAGACCAATGAAGTACTTCGTGCCAGACTGGCAGAGAGTAAGGAAGCGGTAGTTCCCGGATTCTACGGTTCTATGCCCGACGGAACGGTAAAGACCTTCTCCAGAGGCGGCTCCGATATCACCGGATCCATCGTAGCCAAAGCTGCTAAGGCAGATGTCTATGAGAATTGGACCGATGTCTCCGGCTTCCTGATCGCGGATCCCCGTATCATCGATAATCCCGAAGCTATCGAGACCATCACTTACCGCGAACTCCGCGAGCTGGCATATATGGGTGCTACCGTACTGCATGAGGATGCCATTTTCCCGGTACGTCAGGAGGGTATCCCCATCAATATCCGTAATACCAACGCTCCGGAGGACAACGGTACCTGGATCGTGGGAAGTACCTGTCAGAAGTCCAAATACGTCATCACCGGTATCGCCGGCAAAAAGGGCTTCTGCTCCGTGAATATTGAAAAGGATATGATGAACTCCGAAATCGGTTTCGGTAGAAAGGTGCTGCAGGCATTTGAGGAGAACGGCATCTCCTTCGAGCATGTTCCCTCCGGTATTGATACCATGACCGTATTTGTGCATCAGGACGAGTTCATGCACAAGGAACAGAAGGTTGTGGCTGGCATTCACAGATTGGCAAATCCCGACACCATTGACATTGAGTCCGATCTGGCGCTGATCGCCGTGGTAGGTCGTGGCATGAAGTCCACCCGCGGTACCGCCGGCAGAATCTTCTCCGCACTGGCACACAAGAACATTAATGTCAAGATGATTGACCAGGGATCTTCCGAGCTGAACATTATCATCGGTGTGGCAAATGAAGATTTTGAGACAGCAATTCAGGCAATTTATGATATTTTCGTAATCACAAGATTATAATACAAATCATACAAAAAGACAGGTCGGTGTGACCTGTCTCTTTATATTTTATGTCTCTGAATACTGGATCATGTCCAAAATCGGTGTCCGCATGATGTACTGATACGCTTCAAAAATTTTCTCCGCAGGAACTTCTTTGGGAGAGGAGAGCCATAACCGCAGAATTTCAGTCAATAAGAGTGAATTATAATGTGCCAGTGACTGAGGAGTGATCAGGTCACTGGGCATTTTTCTCATGGGGTGTCTTGACAGAATTCGGAAAAAGGTCTGTTCCACATAATGGGCAAAAAATTCTCCAAAACAATTCTGACCTGTGATTTCAAACAACCGGTGATAGTATTCTTTATTTTTTTCAAAGCAGATAAACATCAGTTTGATAGCTTCCTGTTCCATGTCATTTTCAATAATGACTTCTACCTTACTACCGATATCCCGGTCGAACAGGAACTCGATCACCTCGTACTTATCCTGAAAATAATTATAAAAAGTAGGACGGATCACATGAGCGCCATCGGTGATCATTTTAATGGAAATCTTCTGAAAAGGCATAGTAAGTACAAGATCGCGAAAGCTGTCTGCCAATAATTCCTTTGTCTTCATCACAGGACTCCTTTTCCTATAAAAAAGATTCAAGATAGAGATATTATAAACAAAAAGGGAATGTTTCTCAACAGAAAACGACATTTTGGCTAAAATGTCGCAGAATTTTTACATTTCTTTAAAAGATGTAGAAACGTAAAAAACTTCGCGTTGGTGTTGTATCTTACCATATATCGGGAAAATGGGTAAAGTAAAATAGAAAAGAGAGAAAAATATTATAATCGGAGAAGGGAGTTGTACGGATGGCGTGGTACGAAATATTCATTGTATCTGTAGGACTTTCTCTGGATGTTTTTACCTATGCATTATACAAAGGTGCAATGCTTTCCCGGTTGGATAAAAAGCAGATCCTAAAGATGACATTGTTATTCACGGCATGGCAGAGCGGTGCAATGTTTCTTGGAAGCCTGATTTCAGAAATTCCTTACATTGCCATGAATTACCAACGGACAGAGAAACTGTTCAGGGCAGTGTCAGCGGTTATTTTCTTCCTGATTGCAGTGTGGCTGATTGTACGGGCTGTGCATATGCGGGATCCGTTGGAACGACGGGAAGATATTTTCGCCTGGAAGCAGCTCTGCGTTTGGGCAATGCTCACCAGTGTGGATAGCTTTCTGACAGGGATTGGCATGGGATTTTTGAACACCAGAGTAACATTGCAGATGATACAGCTGGCAATTATGGCAGCAATCGCTGTTGTTACCGGAATCTATACCGGGTATCGCATCGGCTGTCGGGGAAGAAGTCGTGTGCTGATTAGTGGTGCAATGATTTTTTTGCTCGTCGGGATAGATGTAATGTTCCGATATTACAGTTAAATCAAGAGAAAGATAGAACAAATATACAAAAGTGAGGTAATTAAAATGGCAGACATCAAACACAAAGTAGAGAGAGCCGCATTCGGCACTGCAATCGATGGCATCTTAAGGTATGTGAACAAGGACGAAGCAGACAGAGAAAAGGCATTCTTAAAGCTGGTAGATCTGTCGGAGAAATTTATGGGAGATACCTTCCGCAAGGAAAGCTATGATGCGGCGAGACGCATGATCCAGGATCCGGACAGTAAGTGGATGCAGTATGTGAACCGGATCTTAAATGAAGTAGATCCCCATGTTATTAAAATGTCCGCACTGGACTATGGTTTTGAAGCAGCTTTCTGCGGTAAAAAAGAAATCAATGAGATGCGAGTAAAGCATCAGTGCAATATCCCCTGGCTGATCCTGATGGATCCCACCAGTGCCTGCAATCTGCATTGTACCGGATGCTGGGCAGCAGAGTATGGCAATCGTCTGAATTTGAGTTTTGAAGATATGGACCGTATCGTTACCCAAGGTAAGGAACTGGGCATTTATCTGTATTTCTTCACCGGCGGGGAACCTCTGGTACGTAAGGATGATATCATCCGTCTGTGTGAGAAGCACGATGACTGCGGTTTCCATGCATTCACCAACGGTACCCTGATCGATGAGAAATTCTGTCAGGAGATGAAGCGGGTAGGTAATTTCTCCGTAGCCATCAGCCTGGAAGGTTTTGATGAAGTAAACGACTTACGTCGTGGTAAGGGCGTGTTTGATAAAGTCATGCATGCCATGGATCTGATGAAGCAGTACGGATTGATCTTCGGTACTTCCATCTGCTATACCGGCAAAAACTATAAGGTAGTCACCAGCGACGAATTCCTGGATATGATCATTGAAAAAGGAGCCAGATTCAGCTGGTACTTCCATTATATGCCCGTAGGAAATGATGCGTCCACCGAATTGCTCTTAGACCCGGATCAGAGAGAGTATATGTATCACAGAATCCGTGAGATCCGTGCCATGGAGGGTGGTAAGCCGATCTTCGCTTTCGATTTCCAAAACGACGGCGAATATGTGGGTGGTTGTATTGCCGGCGGCAGAAACTACTGCCATATCAACCCTAACGGAGATGTGGAGCCCTGCGTATTCATCCACTATTCCGGTGCCAATATCAAGGAAGTGGACCTGCTGACCGCGTTGAAGCAGCCTCTGTTCATGGCATACCGTGAGAACCAGCCTTTCAACTGCAACCACTTAAAGCCCTGCCCGATGCTTGAGAACCCGGAGATCTTACAGCGCATGGTACATGAGACCGGAGCTCATTCCACTGATTTACAGTCACCGGAATCCGTAGAGCATCTGTGCGGAAAATGTGCGGAGTATGCGAAAAAATGGGATGTGCGCGCACAGGAACTGTGGCAGAAGAGTCAGGAAAAGAAAAATACAGCAAAATAGATAATAGTTCTTTTACAAAAGTTTATATTTAGTTAATTGCTTTTTGCTTTTCGGCAGACCATAATAGGAACAAAGCTTAAAAATGTCCCTGTGTGGCGGACGAAAGGTGGTACTTCATGAAAGAGAAGTTACAGCGTTTCATGTGGGGGCGTTATGGTAACGACCGCTTCAATCAGTTTTTGATGATTGTGGCTCTGGTCTGCCTGACGCTCTCTTTTTTTGGGCTGAGAATATTTTATGTGCTGGCTCTTGCCCTGCTGGTCTATGTCTATTACCGGATGTTTTCCAGGAATATGAGCAGGAGAAGTGCAGAGAACCAGTGGTATCTTCGGAAAGAAATGAAGGTGCGCAGCTGGTGGCAGCGACAGAAGAAGCTATTTGCCGGACGTAAGGACTACAAGATCTATAAATGCCCGAAATGCGGTCAGAAGCTTCGGGTTCCCAGACACAAAGGGAAAATTGCGATCCGCTGCAGAAAATGCGGAGAGGAATTCATCCGTAAGACCTGACGTCAAAGCAGAACAGCAGGGATAAGAAAAATATAAGAGAAGTATAAGAAAGGATGGTGAGCCAGATGTTCGGATATATTGTAATTAATCAGTCGGAGATGAAATTCAAGGAATACGATGTGTATCATTCGTATTACTGTGGATTGTGTCAGAGCCTGAAGGAGCGCTACGGCGCATTGGGGCAGTTGTCCTTAAATTATGACATGACCTTTATACTGATGCTGCTCACCGGTCTGTATGAGCCCGAGGAGCGGGAAGCACAGTGCAGATGCGTGGCACATCCTTTTGAAAAACATCTGACCAGAAGAAACCTGTTCACGGATTATGTGGCGGACATGACGGTACTGTTTGCCTGTTATAAGGCGGAGGATGACTGGGAGGACGAGAAAAGTCTGAGAGGGCTGGTGTACAGCCGCCTTCTGGAGAGAAAATTCCACAAAAAGCCTTTAATGTATGGAGAAAAAGTAAAAAACATAGCACTGGCAATGCAGGATTTTGCCGATGCGGAAAAGCAGGGCAATGCTGACATCGATACCATGGCGGGACTGTTTGGAAAAGTCATGGCGCAGATCGTATCCTGCCGCGAGGATGAATGGAAGGATACGTTGGAGAGACTGGGATTTTTCCTCGGAAAATTTATCTATCTGCTGGATGCTTACGAGGATGTTGAACAGGATATTAAAAAAGGAACTTACAATCCGTTAAAGAAACGGTATGCGGAGCCCGGTTTTGAAGAGGAATGCAGACAGATCCTGACCATGATGATGTCAGAATGCTGCCGGGAGTTTGAACAGCTTCCTATCTTACAGAATGTAGATATTCTGCGGAATATTCTGTATTCCGGTGTATGGTGTCGTTATGAGATCGTGCGGAAGAAACGGAAGCAAAACGATGCAAAAGAGGTAACGGGCAATGACTTATGATCCATACAGTGTCCTGGGAGTGAGCAGAGATGCCTCCGAGGAAGAAATCAAAAAAGCATATAAAGCGCTGAGCAGAAAATATCATCCCGATGCCAATATCAACAATCCCAACAAGGAACAGGCGGAAGAGAAGTTCAAGGAGATCCAGGCGGCGTATCAGCAGATCATGAAGGAACGGACGGAAGGCTACAGCTACGGCGGTGCCAACTACGGACAGGGCTATGGAGACTTCTGGCAGCAGGCAGGCTGGCAGCAACAGACCTCCGGCTATGAAGAGGAGACGAGACTGCGGGCAGCAGGAAATTATCTCAGAAACGGCTATTACCGGGAAGCGAGAAACACCCTGGACGGTATGGGAGAGCATGAAAAAACCGCCCGCTGGTATTATTACAGTGCGGTGGCACATATGGGGCTGGGGAACAATGTGGCAGCCTTGGAACATGCGGGAAAAGCAGTGGCACTGGAACCGCAGAATATGGAATACCAGATGCTGTTACAGAGACTGCAGAGCGGCGGTCAGTGGTATGAGAGCAGACAGGCGGCTTACGGCTATCCCCATGTGGGAGGCAATGATCTGTGCCTGAAGATCTGCCTTGCCAACCTGGTATGTAATCTCTGCTGCGGTGGGGGCGGTCTGTGCTTCGGCGGTTACGGCGGCAGAATGTTTTAAAAAAGATACTTGCAATTTCTATGTATCCTCACTATAATATTAGATACAAGATGTAGATACGAAAATGCATGTGGAACACAAAATCTAGTAAAACACTAGGATTGGCAGATAGAGTCGTGTCGGGAACTTGCTTCCGATGCGGCTTTTCTTTCGGCTTATGCAGGGATTCGTATTTCTATGGGAATGATATAAAGTGAGGGAACAGCAATGAAGATTCAGAAGAGAGACGGCAGAGTAGTGCCTTATGAAGAGGACAAGATCCGGGAAGCGATCCATAAGGCGAACAACGAAGTGGAGGAGCGGTATCGTGCCAGTGAGGGACTGATTGAAGAGATCCTGGAGGATGTGCAGCAGGAGGGCAAACAGACCCAGACCGTGGAGCATATTCAGGATATGATCGAGGAACATCTGGTAGAGCACAATAAGTATACCCTGGCGAAGAAGTATATCGTATACCGTTACCAGAGAAGTCTGCTCAGGAAGTCCAATACGACGGATGAATCTATCTTAAAACTGATCAGGAATGAGAATAAGGAGCTGGCGGAGGAAAACTCCAATAAAAATACCCGTCTGGCTTCCACCCAGAGAGACTATATCGCGGGGGAAGTGTCCCGTGACGTTACCAGACGTCTGCTTCTGCCGGAACATATTGCCATGGCTCATGACAACGGTGTACTGCATTTCCATGATGCGGATTATTTTATCCAGCCGATCTTCAACTGCTGTCTGATCAATATCAAGGATATGCTGGACAACGGTACTTCCATCAACGGCAAAATGATCGAATCTCCCAAGAGTTTCCAGGTGGCATGTACCGTGACCACCCAGATCATCGCAGCCGTAGCCAGCAATCAGTACGGTGGGCAGAGTGTGAATATCAAGCACTTGGGAAAATATCTGCGTAAGAGTAAGGAAAAATTCGCAAAACAGCTGGAAGACGAGTTCGGAGATACCCTGAATCAGGCAGCCAAGGATAAGATTGTACAGATGCGTCTGCACGATGAATTAAAATCCGGTGTCCAGACCATCCAGTATCAGATCAATACCCTGATGACCACCAACGGACAGTCTCCGTTCGTTACCTTGTTCCTGCACATTGACGAGAACGATGAATATGTGGAAGAGACCGTACAGATCATTATGGAGATCCTGCGTCAGCGTATCGAGGGAACCAAGAATGAGAAGGGTGTCTATGTGACTCCCGCATTCCCGAAGTTAGTCTATGTGCTGGATGAAAATAACTGCTTAAAGGGCGGGAAATACGACTATGTGACCAAACTGGCCGCACAGTGTTCCGCCAAGAGAATGTACCCTGATTATATCTCCGCCAAGAAGATGCGCGAGAACTACGAGGGCAATGTATTTTCCTGCATGGGCTGCCGTTCTTTCCTCTCCCCCTGGAAGGATGAGAACGGAGAGTACAAGTGGGAAGGACGCTTTAACCAGGGCGTTGTCAGTATCAACCTGCCCCAGATCGGTATTCTGGCAAAAGGAAACGAGGAAAAGTTCTGGAAACTGCTGGACGAGCGTCTGGAGCTGTGTTATGAAGCATTGATGTGCCGTCATAAGGCACTGGAGGGTGTGGTATCCGATGTGAGCCCCATTCACTGGCAGTACGGAGCCATCGCCCGTCTGAAGAAGGGCGAGACCATCGATAAATACCTGCACAACGGTTATTCCACCATGTCCTTAGGTTATATCGGACTGTATGAGACCACCTATCTTATGAAGGGATGTAGTCAGACCGTAGAGCCCGGCAAGGAATTTGCCCTGCGTGTCATGGATTATATGAAGGATCGCTGCGCAAAATGGAAAGAGGAGACAGGTATCGCGTTCAGCCTCTACGGAACGCCCGCCGAGACACTGTGCTACCGTTTTGCAAGGATTGACCGGGAAAAATACGGTGATATTTCCAATGTCACCGATAAGGGATACTACACGAACTCTTATCATGTGGACGTCCGGGAGAAGATCGATGCTTTCACCAAATTCAAGATCGAGAGTGAGTTCCAGAATAAGTCTCTGGGCGGAGCCATCTCTTATGTGGAAGTGCCGAACCTGACCAATAATGTGGAAGCCATTGAGGAAGTGATCCGCTTTATTTACGACAATATCCAGTATGGCGAGTTCAATACGAAATCCGACTATTGTCATGTCTGCGGTTATGACGGTGAGATCATGATCAATGATAACATGGAGTGGGAATGCCCTCAGTGCCATAACAAGGATCATGCGAAGATGAATGTCACCAGAAGAACCTGTGGCTATCTGGGAGAGAACTTCTGGAATGCCGGCAAGACCAAGGAGATCAAGGCAAGAGTTCTTCATTTGTAATGTGCAGATAGGAAAAGGGAAGGAAATGTCCTATGAATTATGCGACAATCAAGAAAACAGACGTGGCAAACGGTCCCGGTGTGAGAGTGTCGCTGTTCGTCAGCGGCTGTACCCATCACTGCAAGGGATGCTTTAACAGTGAAGCCTGGGATTTCCATTACGGACAGGTATATACAGAGGAAACAGAGCAAGAGATTCTGCAGGCACTGGCCCCGGATTATATCCGGGGTTTAAGTCTGCTTGGCGGGGAACCTATGGAATCTGAGAACCGGGGGACGGTACTGTCTCTGGTGAAAAAGGTAAGGGAGATCTATCCCAAGAAGACCATCTGGTGCTACACCGGATATCATTTTGACAAAGATCTGCTTCGGTGGATGGAAGAAGGGGATCCGGTGATCACAGAGCTTCTGCCGCTGTTAGATGTAATCGTGGACGGGGAATACATGGAAGAGTACCGGAACCTCCGGCTGGCATTTCGGGGATCGGAAAATCAGCGGATTTTGGATGTACCGTTGTCATTAAAAGAAAAATGTGGTAAAATTTTACATACATAAGAGGATATGGGTCGAAAAAGGGATAACGACCCGTAAATTAATTGAGAAATAAAAGTACGAGGGAGTAGAAATTAAGTATGGAGAGCTTTCTGGATATGACATTAGATAGAAACCTCTACATCGGAGTTCCGGTGGGAGCTTTTCTCTGCTCTCTTTTTCTGTTGTTCTGTTTTTTCAATACCTTGAGGAGCCGGACGGTCCGAAGTCTTCGGGCGGTGCTGACATCCTGTCTGATCTGGACGGGCGGAGTGATCCTCATGCGCTTTCAGATATTCCCGGGAATCACATTCTGGCATAATTTTGCCCTGTTGGGACTATTGCTGATTCCGGTGTTCATGTACGCGTTCCTGTTCGGATTTTTAGAAATCACAGATCATGATACACTGGTCTACATATACGGTGTGCTGACGGTGGCTCTGGTACTCGGCAATGCATGGAGCAGCGTTATCCTGCCGGGGAATGCATTTTCCCCTTCGATATGTTAGGTGCTGTTGACATGGCAGTGTGCATGGTATATATCATGTACAAACAGTATCTGTTTGATTTCTCTTACCGTGTGACGGTAGGTGCAGTGTATTTCCTGGCAGTGGTGGTGGCATCACTTCCGTTAGTGATCCTGACCCATAATCTGGAAAGCGTACTGGGGAAGCTTGGAAGGTCTGCAGCCCAGAGGCTGATCCTGTTTATTGTTCTGCAATGTGCGTGGACGGTGTCAGTCGTCGTTTTCACCAGAAAACGGCTGGACAATATCCTTAATCAGAAGCAGAAGCATATGCTGGAAGGAATCCATACCTTACAGGACAGATACGGTGTATGCGCTGGTGGCGGCCATCGATGCCAAGGAAATGTATCCCAGTATGCGGTGTTGCTGGCACAGAAGCTTGGATTGTCCAGAGACAATATCCAGACCGTGAAGGTGGCGGGACTGTTACATGACATCGGTAAGATCGGTATTCCCGAGAGCATTCTGAAAAAGGCGGGAAAGCTTACGAATGAAGAATATGAGATCATGAAGAGCCATGTGGAGAAATCCATCGAAATGATCCATTATCTGCCGAACATGAATTATGTGATTCCCGCAGTCGTATCCCATCATGAGAGATATGACGGAAAAGGATATCCGAGAGACCTCAAGGGAGAGGAGATCCCGCTCCTTGGACGGATTCTGGCGGTGTGTGACAGCTTCGACGCCAGGATCTCCAAGAGAGCTTACAAGGAAGCGCTTAGCGTGGAATACGCTATGGGTGAACTGGAGAAAAAATAAGGGAACCCAGTTTGATCCGAAAGTAGCGGATGCATTTATCGAACTGATCAAAGAGGGAAAAGTTCCTTTATAAAAAAGAGGCACCCGCGGGTGCCTCTTTTCAAAAGGGGAGGATTAAGTATTATCGTATCTTCCGTAAGATCAAAGGAGGGGGTCCGATGATAGTAGTAGTTTGCCCGGGATCCATCCCATTATACATCTGAGATTGATATTTTTTTGTTGTTTTTGAAGTGAAGATGTTATATACTATGATTAATAATTCTGCCAATAGGTGAACTGCCTGACTGCTTGCAGGCTAGGCAGTTTATCTATTGCACGGATAAACAGACATGAACAAAAAGGACGTTTTAGCCCGGATTTCGAATGGATGTAACGATTTTGAGAGCCTGAAGGGCGGAAAAATCGTATTATTAAAATTATGTAAGGATGGTATTACAATTATGAATTTAATGGAACAGTGGAGATCAGTAGCATATAATGAGGCAACCGGTAAAGAGAAGCTGCAGCAGCTCTGGGCAGCTTATTTTCAGGAGGAGAAGGAGATTTACGCACAGCTTCTGAAGAACCCCGATGAAGTGGTAAAGGGTACGGTGAAGGAACTGGCTGACAAGTTCAAGGTATCTCTGATGACCATGACCGGATTCCTGGATGGCATTAATGACAGCCTGGTAGAGAAGAACCCCATTGATGATCTGGAAGAGGATACGCAGGTAAACTTAGGATTTGACAAAGCACTCCTGTACAAGAATATGGTAGCAGCAGAGGCTGACTGGCTGTACAATCTGGAAGAGTGGAACGCTATTTTTGACGAAGAGACCCGTAAGGCACTCTACAAAGAGCAGAAGTCTTCCACTACGATTGTGAAGGAGCAGAAGGTTTATCCCAACGACCCCTGTCCCTGCGGAAGCGGCAAAAAGTATAAGAAGTGCTGCGGCAGAAAGTAAATTGAACATAAAGGGGGTTTTCCGCAGGTTTGCAGAGAGCCCTTTTTTCGTTTTAGGAGCTTTAGGAAAGGAAGGGTTACATATGAAAATGCTGAAAGAATTAAAATGGGAAGCAATTCTTACCGGTGTGTTGTATATCCTCTTAGGGATAGTGGCGCTGGTGATCCCCGAGACCATGCAGAAGACACTGGGGTATCTCATCGGTATCGTATTGATTGTGGCAGGTCTGGTATCTATTATCTGTTATCTGCTTAGGGATGCCAGAGAAAACTATTACCACAACGAGTTCGTATTCGGTCTCCTCGGGATCGTGCTGGGAGCGGTAGTCCTGTACAAGGTAGAGATCGTTATCTCTCTGATTCCGTTTATTCTGGGAGTGTTGGTAATGTGCAGCGGATGCAGCAAACTGCAGGATGCCATTGACCTGAAGAGGCTGGGCTACGGCAGCTGGTTGGGACTTCTTATTGTGGCGGTAATCAACATTATTCTCGGAGTGGTACTGATCTACAATCCGTTCAAAGCAGCGATTCTGTTGTTCCGTGTTCTGGGAGTGATACTGATCTTAAGTGGTGCCGGTGACTGTTTCTCCACCATTTATTTTGCGGAGAAAATGCGCAGATTCAAACAGGAACAGGAAGCAGTGGACGGTATTTTCAAAGAGATCGATTCCGAGAAATAAAACAGCATACAAGAAGAGAAACTGGCAGGAGGAACATTGTGAACATTGCATCTTTTTTGTCTCCGAAGGAAGAAGTTACGTTTCTTCGGGACGATATGACCATCAGGCAGGGGCTGGAGAAGATGAAGCGCTACGGTTACACGGCGGTACCGGTGATTGATGCCGAGAACCGGTATGTGGGCGTAGTCAGTGAGGGAGATTTTCTGTGGAATATCTTAAGCCACAACAGTGAGCTGGGCAGCATTACCATGAAGAGTCTGGAGAAGCTGTTGATACGGGATATTATCCAGAGCGGCAAGATCCGTCCGGTATGTATCGATACCAATATGGAAGAACTGCTGGGACAGGCGCAAATGCAGAACTTTGTACCGGTGATCGATGACAGAAATGTATTCATCGGGATCATCACCCGAAGTGAGATCATCAAATATTTTATTAAAAAGCAGATTGAAGTAGCAGAAAAACAGATATAATTCGTTAAACAAATAAGAGAAAGGTGTGTAGAATCATGAAAAAGTTGGAAGAATATGTAAAGAGTATCCCTGATTTCCCTGAGAAAGGTATTATTTTCCGTGATGTGACAAGCGTATTACAGGATGCGGACGGACTGCATCTGGCAATCGACACCATGCAGGAGAAGATCAGGGATCTGGATTACGATGTGGTAGTCGGTCCCGAATCCCGCGGATTTATCTTCGGAACACCGATTGCATACAATAATCATAAACCATTTGTACTGATTCGTAAAAAGGGCAAGCTTCCCAGAGAGACCGTGTCCACCACTTACGATCTGGAATACGGTACCGCAACCATCGAGATGCACAAGGACAGCATTAAGCCAGGTCAGAAGGTTCTGATCGTGGATGATCTGATCGCTACCGGCGGTACCACCGAGGCTATGATCAGACTGATCGAGTCTCTGGGCGGCGAAGTAGCAGGAGTTGTAGTACTGATTGAACTGGCAGGATTGAAAGGTCGTGAGCGGATCAGCAAATACCGCCTGGAGTCAGCCATCCGCTACGAGGGAAAGTAAGGCATCGATAAAAAATATATGGAGCTGTTTCATCTATGACAGAAGAGAAGAACGAAGTCATTTTTGATGATGACAAGATAAGTAAATCAGAAGAATTCGTGAATCCGGATGAATTATATCAGGAGCTTATTCGCTGTGTGCAGAAATACCATCCCAGTGATGATATTTCCATGATCGAGAAAGCCTATAAGGTGGCAAGTGAGGCACATAAGAATCAGTTCCGGAAGTCCGGGGAACCCTATATCATCCATCCTTTGAATGTAGCCATCATTCTGGCGGATCTGAAGCTGGATAAGGAGACCATCGTGGCAGGTATCCTGCACGATGTAGTGGAAGATACCGTGATGACGGAGGATGACCTGCGGAGAGAATTCGGAGATGACGTGGCACTTCTGGTAGACGGCGTGACGAAACTGGAAAAGATCCCTCTGTCCGGCAACGGAGAGCAGTCGGATGCCAAGCTGGAGATGCAGGCGGAGAATCTGCGTAAGATGTTCCTCGCCATGGCGAAGGATATCCGTGTCATTATGATCAAGCTGGCGGATCGTCTGCACAATATGCGTACGTTAAAGTACAAAACACCCGAGAGCCAGCAGAGAATTGCCAAGGAGACATTGGAAATCTATTGTCCCATTGCGCAGAGGCTAGGTATCAGTAAGCTGAAGATCGAACTGGATGACCTGTCCTTAAAATATTTGGAGCCGGATATCTATTACGATCTGGTGGATAAGATTGCTGTGCGTAAGAGCGTCCGTGAAAAATATATCCAGGGCATTGTGGATGAAGTCAGCGAACATATAAAAAATGCCGGCATTGAAGCCAAAGTCGATGGTCGTGTAAAACATTTTTTCAGTATCTATAAGAAGATGAAAAACCAGCATAAGACGCTGGATCAGATTTATGATCTCTTCGCAGTGCGTATCATCGTGGAGACTGTGAAGGACTGTTATGCGGCACTGGGAGTGATCCATGAAATGTATAAACCCATTCCGGGACGTTTCAAGGATTACATCGCCATGCCAAAAGCAAATATGTACCAGTCGCTGCACACCACATTGATCGGCAGCAACGGGCAGCCTTTCGAGATCCAGATCCGTACCTTCGAGATGCACCGCGTGGCGGAATACGGTATTGCGGCTCACTGGAAGTACAAGGAGGCTTCCGATGGCAAAAAGCCGGAAGTACAGGAAGAAGAGAAGCTGGTATGGCTGCGCCAGATCCTGGAGTGGCAGCGGGATATGTCGGATAACAAGGAGTTCATGAATCTGCTGAAGAACGATCTGGATCTGTTTTCCGACAGCGTGTACTGTTTTACACCTACCGGTGAGGTCAAGAATCTTCCGGCAGGATCCACACCCATTGACTTTGCCTACAGTATTCACTCTGCCGTGGGCAATAAGATGGTAGGTGCCAGAGTCAATGGAAAACTGGTCACCATTGATTACAAGATCAATAACGGAGACCGGATCGAGATCATTACCTCCCAGAACTCCAAGGGCCCCAGCCGTGACTGGCTGAATGTGGTAAAAAGTACCCAGGCCAAGAACAAGATTAATCAGTGGTTCAAGAATGAATTAAAAGAAGACAATATTTTAAAAGGCAAGGAATTGCTCTCCACTTATTGCAAAGCAAGAGGTGTCAACCTTGCAAACCTGCAGAAGCAGGAATACATGGATGCCATTATGCGTAAGTACGGATTCCGTGACTGGGATTCCGTTCTGGCAGCCATGGGACACGGTGCCTTAAAAGAGGGGCAGATCGTCAATAAGATGCAGGAACTCTATGACCGCGACCATAAGAAAGAGATGACCAACGAGGAAGTTCTGGCCAGCATTGCGGAGAATAATGCAGCAAATGCACAGAGCGGTGCCGGCAAACCCGTCCTCATGAAGTCCAAGAGCGGTATCGTGGTAAAGGGCATCGCAGATCTGTCGGTACGTTTTTCCAAGTGCTGTTCACCGGTACCGGGAGATGAGATCGTAGGTTATGTCACCCGCGGAAGAGGTATTTCCATTCATCGTACCGACTGTATCAATATTATCAATCTGCCGGAGATGGAACGTGCCAGACTGATCGATGCAGAGTGGCAGCCGGAGGAGGCACATGCGGAGAAATATCTGGCAGAGATCAAAATCTATGCCAATAACCGTAACGGTCTGCTGGCAGATATCTCCAAGGCACTGACGGAGAAAAATATTGACATTATGTCCATGAATACCAGAACCAGCAGACAGGGACTGGCTACGCTGCAGACGACTTTCGAAATCAGCAGCAGAGAAGAATTGAACCGTATCATTGACAAGATCCGTGGTATTGAGAGTGTCATTGATATTGAAAGAACCACGGGTTAAATGTGGTGATGCCGGGAAAAGCGGCGGAACCGGGCAGAAAACAGAAAGTGAGTGTATTATGAGCAATATCCGTATCGGGCATATGACACTGGGGATCTACCAGACCAACTGTTACTTTGTGTACAGAGAAGACAGCGACAAGGTGCTGGTATTTGATCCCGCAGATCACGGGGAGAAAATAGAAGCGGCACTGGAACAACATGGTCTGCATACAACGGCCATTTTGCTGACCCATGGGCATTTTGATCATATCGGCGGCTGCGCGGAACTGAAGGCGGCAGCGACTGCTTATGCCGGAGAGCACGGAACGGAAGCTGTAAAGGTCTATGCCGGGGAAGCGGAGAGGGATTTTCTGCTGGATACGAAGAGCAATCTGTCGAAAGATATGGGGCATCCGGTAACGGTCACCGCAGATGTGTATTTGAAGGACGGTGAGGAACTGAACCTGGACGGCATCCGGATCAAAGTCCTGGCAACGCCCGGACATACCGCAGGCGGCATCAGCTATTATTTTCCGGAGGGGGGTTTTCTGATCTGCGGGGATACCCTGTTTCAGGAATCTGTGGGCAGAACCGATATGCCCACCGGCAGTATGAGCACGCTGGTGCGCTCGGTGAAAGAGAAGCTGTTTACCCTGCCGGAGGAGACAGTGGTCTATCCGGGACACGGCGACAGCACCACCATCGGACATGAGAAGAAATATAATCCATTTTGTGTATAACTATTCAGAGCTATATAAATAGCGTCAGATATTCGTCGAATTGGCATTCGTAAGAATATTTTATGATATTTATATGGCGAAGTAACCACCATGAGCAAATAATAAATTCTACCCAATATTCGCATATTTTTATGCTCATATCGGGGCGGGTCCTAAGGTCTTTCACCCACTTATGAGCAAGCTCATGTGGGTTTAGACCTTTTGACCCTGGCATCATAATATGCAGACATGTTATTTAGGAAAGCTGCGTAGCAGCGGTTTTGCGAACGGGGTTCTGAATAATTATAATAGTGAAATACATCAGGCACAGACAAAGGTTTCTGTGCCTAAATTGTGCCTGCGTTTTTGCAGATGCGGGCGAAAGGAAAGGTACAGGTAATAACGTGAAAGTAGTGAAATTATCCCATCCCAATTATGAATATGATGTGCATTCTCTGGTGAAAGCTTTTTATGCGGAGGAGCAGGTTACGGTCATCACTCCGGAGACGAAGCCGGAGAAGCTGGCAGAACTGGAACCGCAGGTCAGCCTGGAAATCGAACTGGGAGACACCGGGGCGAAAATCCGTGTGGGTGAAGAGACTTTTCTGTGGGATGCGGCATCGGAGAAAATTGCAGATGGGTATAAGAACGGCCTGAAACGTTTCCTGTACCGTACTTTAAGCAAGGTGACCGGGCAGGAGCTTCCCTGGGGAAACCTTACCGGCATCCGCCCGACGAAGATCGCTTACGGTATGCTGGAGGAAGGCAGAAGTGATGCGGAGATTCTGAATTTCATGGAGCAGAGCCATTATGTCAGCGAAGAGAAGGCACTCTTGGGAATCGATATTGCGAAGAGAGAGCGGGATCTGTTAAAGGATATTCACTATGAGGGCGGCTACAGTCTGTACATCGGTATTCCATTCTGCCCCACGACCTGCCTGTACTGCTCCTTCACTTCTTATCCCATTGCGGCATTCCGCAAGCAGGTAGATGCTTATGTAGATGCTGTCATCAAAGAAATGGATTATGTGGCAGAAAATTTTAAGGATAAAGTGCTGGATACGGTCTATATCGGCGGCGGTACGCCCACCACACTGGAACCGGAGCAGCTGGATCGTCTGGTCACGGCGCTAAAGACCAGGTTTGATTTTTCTACGGTGAGGGAATTCACTGTGGAGGCCGGTCGTGCCGACAGCATCACAAGAGGAAAGCTGGAAGTACTGTACCGCCATCAGGTCAGCCGCATCTCCGTGAATCCCCAGACCATGAAGCAGGAGACCCTGGACATTATCGGCAGAAAAGCCAGCGTGGAACAGGTACTTACGGCATATCGGCTGGCGAGAGAAGTCGGCTTCGACAACATTAATATGGATTTGATCCTGGGACTGCCAGGAGAACTGGAAGCAGATGTACAGCGCACTATTGACAAAGTGGTGGAACTGGCACCGGACAGTCTGACCGTGCATTCGCTGGCCATCAAACGGGCGTCCCGTCTGAACCGGTGGATCCAGGAGAACGGTGTCTCCATGCTCCGCAACACAGATGAGACCATGAAGATCGCGGCGGCGGGAGCAGAGAAACTGGGAATGAAACCGTATTACCTCTATCGCCAGAAGAACATGTCCGGCAACTTCGAGAACACCGGTTACGCCCGCCCCGGCAAATACGGGTTGTATAATATCCTCATCATGGAGGAGAAACAGACCATCGTGGCTCTGGGAGCCGGTTCAATTACCAAGAGAGTTTTCTCCGATGGGCGGATCGAAAGATGCGATAATGTCAAGGATGTAGGGCTTTATATCGAAAAGATTGATGAGATGATTGAGCGGAAGCAGAAACTTTTTGCAGAAGAATAAAAGGGTTTTTCTTCCTGAAATAGTACATCAAATGAGGGTTAGTACATCAAAAGTACATCAAAAAAATACCCAATAATACTGAATAACCTATGAGATGTATTGAAACAACCTAATAACTGTGCCTTAAAGGACGAATTCATTTTAGAAGATGAGTTCGTCCTTTTCTGTTATAGTCAATTATTTAACACTATATGGTGCAGCAGCAACAGATAGTGTTATGAGCAAGTAGCAAAGCGGATTGCGAATATCCGTTTGACATCAAGGAGGAAAAGAACATGAACAGTACAGCGTTAGGTGCAGAGAACATTATTTTTATCAGCGAAGCACATGAAAAATTCTACTATGAAAAATTAAAAGAGGTACGCTATCAGGATGTGTACCACAAGGCACTTTGCTATTGCCTTGGTATCAGTGATGATACGAGAAGAAATATCAATAGCATCTATGATTTTAAAACAGGATGTGTAAAAACAGAGTGTCTGCATGAAGGCTGGCAGACCAGTGGAAGCATGAAGGTTATACGAATGGCATTTAACCTGTATTGCAATGGCACACCGAGTGTAGATGATTACACAGAAGCAGAGGAACAGTTAAACGAGTGCAGACAGTATGTAGTGGATGACTTGTTCTGCTGCGCCTATGCACCATTCTTTTGGCAGGCAATACAGATTCGATATCCGGATTGTGCGGTCTATAACCGGGAACTGTATGCCTTATTTGGAGGAGCAGATTAATGTTAAAAGTCAGAGTAATGGGAACGAAGAATGATATTGCATGGTTTCAGAAAATCTTACAGCGTCATCCCAAAATCGAAGTATTAGAAATATCAGAACTTTATAGCAACAAAGGAACAAACAAATATTACAGAGCTTATGCGGAAGTGCAGAAGAGCAATGTAAAGAGCAGCAGATAAAAGCAAAATAGTAATAGGCTCTCGGAATCATGAGCCTTCCGACTAAGATTCATTGGTCGGATGAAC
>ERZ808240.1061-NODE-1061-length-34911-cov-6.489127_pt1 | contig 34911 bp, 31 predicted proteins | sample MGYA00521084_ERZ808240 | MGnify/ENA primary metagenome ERZ808240 (study PRJEB31516, sample SAMN03275571) | gut metagenome | biome: mammalia-associated habitat; material: feces | host: Papio cynocephalus | place: Kenya | collected 2012-08-06 ... | reverse complement strand
TGTGCTTTAAGAACCTCTGCCAAATTATTAAATACTATCGCAATCACAAACGTTACGCCATAACCAATCAGCCATTTCCGTTTGTTTTTCTGTGTTTCTTCTGCTGTTTTCTTCCACAGACTCTCAACCAGAAAATTCCCGGCAAGCCAGATAGAACAGACAGTCACGATGGATTCTATATCAAACCCTTTTTTCTGATTTGCTATGATACTCGCAATCGCAATAATCAGCGCACAGAAAATACTTGCAGCATAACGTATGTAGATCTGCTTGAATTTCGCCATATTCTGGTTAATATAATTTGAAACCTTTCCCAAGTGCATATTCCTTTCCATGAATATTTCTACTTCATATATTACTTAATGTCACCACAAGATATCATGATGAGCTGTGCACACTTCATTATATCTTATATTATTTTTTATAATACAACTGTCTTATGACGGTTTACATGACAGCACATATTGACTGCAAGCGGCATACCTGCGATATGCGTTGCGTAGGTTTCAATATTGACTGCAAGCGCCGTTGTCTTTCCTCCAAGTCCTCCCGGCCCGATTCCAGTCTTATTCACAAGCTCCAATATCTCATCTTCGAGCTTCGCAATATGTGCCTTCTCCGAATGTGAACCTGCCGGTCTTGTGAGTGCTTTCTTCGCAAGCTTTGCCGCAAGCTCAAAATCACCGCCAAGTCCAACACCGACTACCATCGGAGGACATGCATTTGGTCCGGCGTCCTTCACAGCTGCAAGCACGGACTGACGGATTCCTTCTTCCCCATCTGCCGGTTTCAACATATACACCTTGCTCATATTCTCACTTCCAAAGCCCTTCGGCGCAATCGTGATCTCCAACTTATCTCCCGGCACAATATCATAATGGATGATTGCCGGTGTATTGTCTCCGGTATTTTCACGCTGCAATGGATCCTTCACAACAGATTTCCGCAGATATCCGTCGGTATATCCTCTTCTCACACCTTCGTTGATGGCATCTGTGAGATTCATTCCTTCAATGTGCAGATCCTGTCCAACATTCACGAAGAACACTGCCATCCCTGTATCCTGACAGATTGGCGTCTTATCTTCTCCGGCAATCTCCATATTCTCGATCAACTGATTCAAGATCTGCTTGCCGAGTGTGCTGTCTTCCTCTTTCGCTGCCTGACGTATCTTACCATCCATATCATCTGCCAGATACAGATTGGCTGAGATACACATTTCTTTCACTGCTTCAATGATTTTGTCTGTGTGTAATGTTCGCATGGTTTACTCCTTTACAACTGATGAAATATATTTTTCAACTTCTGATATAAATATTTTTGCATTTTCTAATTGCTTCTCTACATCTTTTTTGTTAGCTATAAAAAAATCATCATAGTCTGATTTTTCTCTCAAGAAAGAACTATCCTTAATTATTACAGATAGTTTTCTATCTAATATATCTTCTTTTAGATATTCTTTGTTAAAAAAAGCAATTACTCCTGAATGTTTAGAAGAATCATAATTTTTTAAGATATTCGTCGCTCTCATAGCATGAAAAATAGCATAATATGAACGATTCAAAGAAGTTTTATACTGTCCGATTCTTAAATTTTCTTCTGCTGCCAAAAGCATTTCTTTTGCTCTTTCCAGACGATAATTTGCTAATTCATTTAAGCTGCCTTCCATAAAACAATACCCTCCTTTTGCACATTCTTATAAAAAGGAAGGATATGTCCCCACTTCTCTAAATTACTTTTCTCAATATCAATAATTGAAAATACCTTATCATACTTCAAATCCATGTCTGCTGACCATCTCATAAATTTATCTCTTGTGTCATCATCCATATTATTTTTTATTACGATTGCTATATCAATATCACTCTCTGGGGTATTTTCATTTCTTGCTACAGATCCATATAAAATAATCGTAAGTATATTATCTGAAAAAATATCTAACAATCCTGTTATTATTTCATTCTTCATTAAATCCGTCATTCATACCACCCCTTTTTATGCATATTTATAGGTTTGAATACTATTAATTTCATCCTTCAGATTTAACTTTGCATTACGTAAATCAATATCATTTTGAATATTCAAAAAATAAGAATCCGACACCCCAAAATATTTTGCAAGTCTTAAAGAAGTATCTACTGTTATTTTTCTTCTGTCATGCAAAATATCCTGTACTCTTGAAACTGGAACATGGATTTCCATTGCCAATTTGTATGCTGAAATATCCAACGGTTTCATAAATTCTTCCCACAATATTTCACTTACTTTTGTTGTCTCTATCATTTTTTCCATACCATCATCTCCTAATGATAATATAAAATTTTAATATTTTTAATATTGTACCTGTTATACAGGTATATGTCAATTTGTTTATATTATATGCTTCTGTTCATAAAAAATACAAAAAAGCTGCTACATGATTTCTCATATAGCAGCCCTTTTCTTAATCATCCAAATAATCGTCTTTATCTTTCGTATCAATTCCGCGTTTCTTATTCTGTGCACGCACATAAATCGAAACAAAAATGTATGTCACAAATAACAATACAAATATGACACCTACCCAATACATAAGTGCATATAAGAAATTGGATACGCCATCCATCTTGGAAAGACCTTCCAAACCTTCTTTAATACTATCGTTCATCGCTTTTCCCTCTTTTCACGAATAAAATACCAATATTGTCTATTATTATATCAAATCAAACACAGAAAGCAATAAAAACTATTATATATCTGTTTCCTCTTTTTTATAAACTGCGATATCTTCTAGCTTACAATCAAGTATTTCACACAAACGATCTAATGTATGTGTAGATACATAACTATTAATTCTCAATCGTGATAATTGTCCTGCAGAAACGTGATACTTATTTATTAACTGATACTGTGAGATACCTTTCAATTTTAATGTGTTCCATAATGGTTCATAAGAAATCATGCTTTTATCCTTTTTTTATTGCATAATACCCATAAATGGACTATAATAATATTAGCCATAAGTGGCTAATATTAAAAGGAAGGTATTCATATGGATCAAAATACAAATAACTTTAATTATCCTTATTACTTAAGTCAGTTTTTTGTCAATAAAAATGAAAGACTAATTTCAACTTTAGGAAATTCTTATATTCAGAATTTTATTTCTACTGGGATTTTATCAAAAGGATTTTCATTTATAACTGATAAAAGGGTATATTTTCAGGGAAAATCATATAATGTTTTTTACAACAATAGTGGAAATCCTAAAATAGTTAAAAATTCACGTTCTCAGATTGTTGATTTAAAAGATGTTACGGGAACCGAAATTAAACATTATAATCCTATACATTATCTAATCATTGCTATTGTTTTTTTTATTTTTTTACTTATTCTGTTGAGTATTGGTTTCTCTGAATTTAAGATTTATATTATACCTATAATATTAGCATATGTTTTTTTATATTTTAAAAATAAAATATCACTAATTTCCATTCAATATGCAGGAGGAGAAATTGCTTTTGATATTCGTTGGTTTTCTCAAAATGAAATTGATAATTTTCAGAAGCAATTACGTTTGGCTAAAGACAATATTGTGGATAATCCAATAAATAATAATTATAATGTTAGTTCTGCTGATGAATTGATAAAATATGGACAACTTTTACAAAAGGGCTTGATTTCACCGGAAGAATATCAAAATATCAAAAGAAATATATTATAAAAAAAGGACGATGTATCATCATAATACATCGTCCTTAATTATTACTTTATTTATCTTCCGAACTCTCCGGTTCTTCTACATTACCTTCTTCATTGTCTGCCTCATTCATCTCGCGTTCCATGATTTCCAAGGACTCGGATTCATCTGCAGATTTCTGACGAACCTTTGCAATACTTGCAACGGTAATGTCACTTTCCAGATCCATGTTGATGAGCTTCACACCGGTTGTAATTCTGCCTAATGTAGAGATATCCTTACACAGGAGTCGGATTACAATACCCTGGTTGGTGATCAGCATGATTTCGTTATCATCGTTCACTGCCTTGAAACCAACAACAGTTCCGGACTTATCTGTGATCTTGTAACACTTCACACCCTTACCGCCACGATGCTGTGGTGTAAATTCTTCGACAAGTGTACGCTTACCAAGACCATTCTCCGATACGATCAGAAGTGCTTCGCCCTGCGTGTCTAACTGCATTCCGATCACTTCATCATCTTCAGCCACACTCATACCGATAACACCCATAGATGTACGTCCGGTTGAACGAACCTCCTTCTCATTGAAGCGGATACACATACCCTGCTTTGTGATCAGAATGATATCCTTCGTATTGTTCGTTGCCTTTACTTCGATCAGCTCATCGCCCTCTTTCAGGGTGATTGCAGCAAGTCCGGACTTACGAACATTTGCATACTCAGTAATCTTTGTCTTCTTGATCATACCATTCTTTGTAGCCATGATCAGGTATCTTCCCTCATGGTACTCACGAATTGGAATGACTGCTGTGATCACTTCATCCGGCTGAAGCTGTAACAGGTTGACGATTGCCGTTCCTCTTGCAGTACGTCCGGATTCTGGAATCTCATACGTCTTCAGACGATATACACGTCCCTGATTCGTGAAGAACATGATGTAATGGTGCGTCGTTGTCATGAACAGATTCTCGATGAAATCATCCTCGATCGTCTGCATACCCTTGATGCCCTTACCACCACGGTTCTGACTCTTGAAGTTATTGATTGTCATACGCTTTACATAGCCAAGCTTTGTCATAGCGATTACAACATTTTCCTTCGGAATCAGATCTTCAACTGTGATATCATCATCCATATCAATACCGATAGAAGTTCTTCTGTCATCACCATACTTTGTTGCGATGATCAGGATTTCCTCCTTGATTACACCAAGGAGCAGCTTCTCATCTGCCAGAATTGCTTTCAACTCTTTGATGAGCTCCATCAATTCTCTGTATTCTTTCTCAAGCTTCTCTCTTTCCAAACCGGTCAGAGCACGCAGACGCATATCTACGATAGCCTGTGCCTGTGCATCGGACAAACCGAAACGCTCGATCAATGCAAGCTTTGCATCGGCAACAGATTTGGAACTACGGATGATGTGAATAACCTCATCGATATTATCGAGGGCGATCAATAATCCCTCTAAGATATGAGCACGATCTTCCGCTTTATTCAAGTCAAACTTCGTTCTTCTTGTGACAACCTCTTCCTGATGCTTGATATAATATCCAAGCATTTCCAAGAGATTCAATACCATAGGCTGTCCATCGACCAGTGCCAGCATGATTACACCAAATGTATCCTGCATCTGTGTGTGCTTGTATAACTGGTTCAGCACGATATTCGCATTGCAGTCTTTTCGAAGCTCGATGACGATACGCATACCTTCACGGGAACTCTCATCACGAAGAGCTGTGATACCCTCGATCTTCTTCTCCTTGACAAGCTCTGCGATCTTCTGGATCAGCTTTGCCTTATTTACCATATATGGAAGCTCAGTCACAACGATTCTCTGCTTTCCATTTGCCATCGGCTCGATCTCAGATACGGCACGTACCTTGATCTTACCACGACCGGTTCTATATGCTTCATTGATTCCGGCTGTACCAAGGATAGATGCACCCGTTGGGAAATCCGGTCCCTTGATGATTTCCATAATTTCTTCGATTTCTGTCTCACGGTCCTCATTCACACGGTTATCAATGATCTTAACAACTGCATTTACAACCTCACGTAAGTTGTGAGGCGGAATATTTGTTGCCATACCTACGGCAATACCGGTTGTACCATTTACCAGCAGGTTTGGATAACGGCTTGGAAGTACGACTGGCTCTTTCTCTGTCTCATCAAAGTTCGGAATAAAATCAACCGTATCTTTGTTGATATCAGCAACCATCTCCATAGAAATCTTGGAGAGACGTGCTTCTGTGTATCGCATCGCAGCCGCGCCATCACCATCGACAGAACCGAAGTTACCATGTCCATCGACCAGTGGATATCTTGTATTCCATTCCTGTGCCAGCTTTACAAGTGCCTCGTAGATAGAACTGTCACCGTGTGGATGATATTTACCCATTGTATCACCGACGATACGTGCACATTTACGATGTGGCTTATCCGGACCGTTGTTCAGTTCCACCATGGAATGTAAGATTCTTCGCTGTACAGGCTTCAAACCATCTCGCACATCCGGAAGAGCTCTTGCAGCGATAACGCTCATGGCATAATCGATATACGATTCTTCCATGGTTTTCTTCAAATCCACTTCATGGATTTTATCAAAAATTGTACTATCGTCCATTGTTCTCCTCCTACTTAAATGTCAAGATTCTTAACGAATTTTGCATTTGCCTCAATAAATTCACGTCTTGGCTCTACTCTCTCACCCATCAACGTATCAAAGGTCAGGTCAAGCTCAGACTCACTGTTTTCATCAATCGCTACACGCAGCAGAACCCGCTTTTCCGGATCCATAGTTGTATCCCACAACTGCTCAGCATCCATCTCACCAAGTCCTTTGTATCGCTGGATCTTGTTATTCTGGTCACGACCAACTTCATTTAAGATATCTGCCAGTTCCTCGTCACTGTATGCATACCATGTCTTCTTGTTCTTCTCCAGCTTGTAAAGTGGTGGCTGTGCCAGATATACATGTCCTTCCTTGATCAGATCCGGCATGAACCGGAAGAAGAAAGTTAACATCAATGTTGCAATATGTGCGCCATCGACATCGGCATCCGTCATGATAATGATCTTGTCATAACGAAGCTTCTCAATATTGAAATTCTCACGAATACCGGTACCAAACGCGGTAATCATGGCTTTGATTTCTTCATTTCCAAGAATCCGGTCGATTCTTGCTTTCTCTACGTTCAGAATCTTACCACGCAGTGGAAGGATTGCCTGTGTTGCACGGGATCTGGCAGTCTTTGCAGAACCACCAGCGGAATCTCCCTCTACGATGTAGATCTCACAGTTCTTTGGATTTGGATCCGAACAATCAGCAAGCTTACCAGGAAGCGCCATATTCGTCTCAAGTGTACTCTTACGGGCAACATCTCTTGCCTTTCTGGCTGCCATACGGGCACGCTGTGCGACAACTGCCTTACCAACAATAGCCTTTGCTACCTGTGGATTCTGCTCCAAGAAATAAGTAAGCTTCTCTGTCACAAGTCCCTCTACTGCAGTTCTCGCTTCTGCATTACCAAGCTTCTGCTTTGTCTGTCCTTCAAACTGTGGCTCCGGAATCTTGATACTTACAATAGCGGTCAGACCCTCTCGCAGGTCATCACCGGACAGGTTTTCTTCTTTGTCACGCAGAATCTTATTGCTTCTTGCATAATCATTGAACACCTTGGTAAGTGCGCTCTTGAAACCAGTCAGATGCATACCACCTTCCGGTGTGTTGATATTATTTACAAAGCTCAAAGTAAGCTCATTGTAAGAGTCGTTGTGCTGCATTGCCACTTCCACATAGATATCATCCTTGTTACCTTCGATATAGATGATCTTGTCATAAAGTGGATTCTTTGTCTTATTCAGGTAGGCAATAAACTCCTTGATACCACCTTCATAGTGGAAGGATTCTCTCTGCTCCTTACCCTCACGCTTATCTTCAAGATTAATCTTCAATCCCTTTGTCAGGAAAGCCATCTCACGAAGTCTTGTACGAAGCACCTTATAATCAAAAATCACATCGTCAAAGATCGTATCATCCGGCATAAATGTAACCTTGGTTCCGGTCTTATCGGTCTTACCAACTTCTTTTAATTTATATAATACATTTCCGCGTTCATAACGCTGCTTGTAGATCTTGCCATCTCTGGAAATCTCAACCTCCAGCCAGTTCGAAAGCGCATTTACAACGGATGCACCTACACCATGCAGACCGCCGGATACCTTGTATCCGCCACCGCCGAACTTACCGCCGGCATGCAGGATTGTAAATACAACCTCAACGGCCGGAATACCAGCCTTCTTGTGGATACCTGTCGGGATCCCACGTCCATTATCGATAACGGTGACAGAACCATCTTCGTTGATTGATACATCGATTTCTGTACAGAATCCTGCCAATGCTTCATCGACTGCATTGTCTACGATCTCATATACAAGATGATGCAATCCTCTTGTCGAGGTACTACCGATATACATACCCGGTCTTTTACGAACCGCCTGCAAACCTTCCAGAATCTGAATTTGATTCGCATCATAATTGCTTTCATTTTGATTACCCATCTAACTCCTCCTGTATCGTTCCGGCAACAACCTTATATACCTTGTCGATTGTCAGCCGTTCCTTTATAAAATCATCATATCCTGTACATGTAAGAATCGTTTGGATTCCTCGAATAGACTCTAATAACGCATCCTGCCGGCTTCGATCCAGCTCAGACATTACATCGTCTAACAGTAATATGGGATTATCCTGTATCAGTCTCTTTACCAGTTCGATTTCTGCAAGCTTCAATGACAGCGCCACTGTACGCTGCTGTCCCTGCGAACCGAACTTTCTCACATCCATACCATCAATCAAAAAAGCGATATCATCGCGGTGAGGACCGGTCTGTGTTGTCTGATAACGTAAGTCCATCTCCTGTTTTTCTGCAAGCATCGATGCAAAGCTTTCCGCTTCTGCATTTTTCTCATATACCAGACACAAATGTTCTTTTCCCGACGTTAAATTGCTATGTATATCAGGAATTATCTCATTTATCAAATCAATAAAATGATTCCTTTTTTTAATGATTTCTATACCATATTTTACCAGTTGGTCATCCCAGACTGGCAACATATCCATTTTACTTTTATCAAATCCAATCTGTCTTAACAGATTGTTTCTCTGATCTAACACTTTTTTATAATTTGCCAGCAGACTCACATAAATCTTATCCAACTGGCATAATTCCATATCCATGAAATTTCTTCGCTCTGCCGGACTGTTTTTTATGATAGACAAATCCTCCGGAGAAAAGAAAACCATATTCATCGTACCAAGCAACTCAGAACTTCTGCGGATTGGTACCATATCGATTGCAATTCCCTTTGACCTGCTCTTTTTCAAATGCATATCAATCCGTCGGTGCATGCCATCTTTTTTTATTTCTGCGCGGATATGACTTTCATCTGCATCAAATCGTATGATTTCCCGATCCTTGCTTCCTCTGTGGCTCTTTGTCGTTCCAATCAGGTAGATAGCTTCCAATATGTTGGTCTTTCCCTGTGCGTTATCCCCATATAAAATGTTGATACCATCGGAAAATGTAATCTCGGCACGCGCATAATTTCTGTAATTTTGCAGTGCCAGATTTTCAATATACATGCCTACACCTCATTTGCACAGAAATTACTTCTGAATACTGATTTTATTATCATCGAACACGACTTCATCACCATCATAGAGCTTTCTTCCACGACGCTCGTCAATCTCACCATTGACTAAAACCAGTCCCTGCTGAATGATTTCTTTTGCATCAATTCCGGAATCTGCAAGCCCGGTTGCCTTTAATGCCTGTCCTAATTTGATATATTCCTCGCCCTCGCGAAGCTTTAAAATATGCATCTCACCCATGATTAATAAGCCCCCGCATTGATATTAACCGGTAATACTACGTAGATATATGTTCCTGCATCATCCCGGATGATACATGGTGATTTTGCATCACGCATGTAGATAAAGATGTCTTCATCGTCAATAACCTTCAACACATCTGTCAGAAATCTTGGATTAAATCCAATGATGATTTCCTCTCCATCCTTTGTGATTTCAATTTCTTCATTCATGGAACCCATCATTGTATCGACTTTGAGATACATACGGTTATCATTTTTTATACTGACAACGATTGGCTTCTTATCTGACTCACGCATAAGGATAGAAGCACGATCGATACAATCAAACAACTCTCTGTTATTTACACGAACTTTGATCTTATGATCCATAGAAAGCATCTGCACAATCTTGAAATACTCACCTTCCAACAGACGGGATACTACTATTGTATTCTCAAACTCAAATAAAATATGTCTGTCTGTGAAGTAAACTGTTACCATATCATCGACGCCACCTGTAATGATCTTTGAGAGATCATTGAGTGTCTTTCCCGGTACAACAACGCTCACATTCGAAGCATTTCCCTTTAATGCAAGATTACGCAGGGAAATACGGTGTCCATCCAGAGATACGACCTGCAATACGCCATCCTTTACCTCAAACAACTCACCGGTCATCAGCTTGTTATTCTCATTATCTGAGATAGAAAAAATCGTCTGTCGGATGATCTCCTTTAAAGAAAACTGTGAAAGCTCAATACTCTTTTCCTTCTCAATCTGAGGAAGCTCTGTAAAATCCTCACCGGATTTGGATGGAATAACAAACTTTGATTTCTCACAACGGATAATCGTATTATAATCCGGTGTTGTATCAATAAAGATTTCACTGTTTGGAAGCTTACGAACGATATCATTGAACAGCTTTGCTTCAATCGCAATGCGTCCCATCTCAATTACTTCTCCATCTAAGATTGTTTCAATACCAATTTCAAGATCATTTGCGGTCAGCTTAATGCTGTCTGCATATACATCAATTAAGATACATTCCAGAATCGGTAATGTTGTTTTAGTAGAAACTGCTTTTGAAACGATGTTAAGAGAATTTAACAGGTTTACTTTTGAACATTTTATCTTCATGTTAGTTGTAACTCCTTTCGAGGCTGCGCCTGAGTCATAAATATAGAATATAAATTAGTAGTAGTAATAGTAGTGGCTGTGGATATGTATATAACCATCAAAAACATTGATGGCTGCTGGTTAAATCCACCTTTATAACCATGTTGAAATGAACCGGACTCCATGTGGAAGCATCTGGATAACTTCCTGCGTTAAAGTTAACATAAGAATGGTTTAAAAAAGTGTCAACATGTTATCTTCAATCTAATCACAAAAACATGTGCAAATCTATGCATTTGTATCCAGCTTTTTGATGATTGTCTCAATCGTATTGTTGAATGCCGGATCTTCTTTCCGTTTCGCCTCAACACGGTTAATGCCGTTGATGACTGTCGTATGGTCACGACCGCCGACGATATTGCCCGCAGACTGCAGAGACATCACCGTAAGCTTTCGACATAAGTACATAACAACCTGTCTGGCTGTCGCGATATCCTGACTACGCTTCTTGGAGCGGATATCATCTGGAGAGATATTCATATGCTCGGATACCGTCTTGAGAATCGTCTCACCGGTAATCGTCTCATTCTTCTCTTTGTTGATAAGATCCTTCAGGGATTCCTTGGCTGTCTCCAGTGTAACCTCTTCCTTCATAAGCTTTGAAAAAATGCCAATCTTATGCAGAGCACCTTCGAGCTCCCGGATGTTGTTCGTTACATTCTCTGCGATATACTGGAACACTTCTTCTGGAATATCGTTTAAATGATCCATCTCCGCTTTTGTCTTGAGGATTGCCATACGTGTTTCATAGTCAGGCTCGTGAATATCAATCGGGATACCACACTCAAAACGGGAACGGATTCTCTCATTCAAAGACTGTAACTCCTTTGGAGGCTGGTCAGAAGAAAGAATAATCTGTTTCTTATTATTATAAAGTTCATTAAAAGTATTGAAAAATTCCGTCTGTGTACTTTCCTTTTTGATGATGAACTGGATGTCATCAATCAGCAGGACGTCTACATTTCTGTATTTCTCACGGAATTCATTTGTCGTATGATTCTTGATCGCGTCGATAATCTCATGCGTAAATGTCTCGGATGGTACATACAAAACCTTTGTTTTATCATCTTTTTGCAGGATGTAATGTGCGATAGACTGCATGAGATGCGTCTTGCCAAGTCCGGAGTTTCCATATAAGAACAATGGATTGAAATTATCCTGTCCCGGAAGATCGGCAACTGCCAGACATGTCGCATGAGCGTGGCGGTTTCCTTCTCCTACAATAAACGTGTCAAATGTATATTTTGGATTAAGATTGCTGCGGCTGACGGCTTCCTTGTAAGAGTCGGATTTTTGTACAGACTCTTTTCTGGCTTCTTCGTCGCTTTCAATCAGATTTTTCTTTTCGTCGATCACAATATCAATCGTACTGTCATTTAATGTCTCGCGAATAGAGGAAAGTAAAAAAATGTCAAACTCTTTACGCTTTAAGAATTTCAACGCATTTTCACCGAGCTTTTCATCTACATAAAAATAAACTGTGTTATTTTTAACCTCATATATTTTGAGGGAACGAATCCATGTATTGATCATGATACTGGAAATGTCATATTCAGTTTCCAGAAGAGACAGGATCTCTTCCCATTTTGATTCGATTAATTCTTTCATATCATAACTCCTAAATACCGTGCTTCCTTTATCCGCACACTTGGATTCTATTTTACAATAAATTCAGAATTTTAGCAAGTTTTGGTCGTGGATTTCGGAGATTTTTACTACATAATTATAGGAAGAAAAATAATAATGAGTGATATAGAATGTTATGTAAAGTAAAATTATGTTTACTTGGAAAATTGTGTATATTAAAAATAACGTAAAATAGGCATTTTGAGGATAAATGAACATGAAATATACAAGTTTTCCACAAGTTAATAACAATTTGTGGATAACATTATGTAAATTAGGTTGGTATATCCCTATATATTTGTGGATAACTTCTATTGACGGAAGCTTATTTTTTCAATATAATAGGCGAGTATGCAGTTTTCGGGCATAACTATATAGAAAAGGAGGACTTTCATTATGAAAATGACATTTCAGCCGAAAAAAAGATCCAGAGCGAAAGTTCACGGATTCAGAAAGAGAATGAGCACAGCGAACGGAAGAAAGGTATTGGCCGCAAGACGTGCTAAGGGCAGAAAGCAGTTATCAGCGTAGGTCACAGGTATTGTGACCTTTTTCATTAAGTGGAGAATTGTATGAGACATATAGTTACACTTAAAAATAACAGAGAGTTCGGCAAGGTATATAACCAAAAAGAATCGTTTGCCAATAAGTATTTAGTGATGTATCTGAGGGCCAACAACTTGGATTACAGTAGAATTGGAATCTCTGTTAGTAAGAAAGTTGGTAATAGTGTGGTCAGGCATCGTTTGACCAGACTGATCAGGGAAACGTATCGGTTGAATAAATATTGTATAAAACCGGGATATGATCTTGTGGTTGTCGCAAGAATGAATGCAAAGGGTAAATCTTTTCACGAGATAGATTCTGCATTTTTGCATCTGGCGAAAAAACATGAAATCTTGATGCAGGATACTGTTCCGGAGGTGATGGAATGAAAAAGGCATGTATTAAGATGATACATCTGTATCAGAAATACATTTCACCCTGGAAAAAATATGGTCACTGCAAATATTATCCGACCTGTTCCAATTATGCAATTGAAGCATATCAGAAATATGGTTTTTTAAAAGGAACAGCCCTGACAGTATGGAGAATCCTTCGATGTAATCCATTTTCAAAAGGTGGATATGATCCAGTTCCTTAATATGTAAGACAGGGTCTTACACGACTAATTGGAGGACAATATGTTTTTAACACAGTCAGGTGGCTTTATTATCAAGCCAATTTCGAGGCTTTTAGGAGACATTCTTAGTTTGCTTTACCGTGGACTGAATGCAATCGGTGTGGAATCAATCGGTATTGCGATTATTCTGTTTACATTGCTTGTGCGTCTGCTTATCTTTCCATTGATGTATAAGCAGAATCGTTCGAGTAAGATCACAGCGATGATTCAGCCGGAAATCAATAAGGCAACTAAGAAGTACAGAGGTAAGACAGATCAGCAGTCAATGATGGAAGTACAGCGGATCACGAAAGAGATTCAGAGTAAGTATGGTGTCAGCATGACAAGCGGTTGTCTGACATCGTTGATTCAGCTTCCGATTTTCCTTGCTTTGTACCGCGTAATTCAGAATATACCTGCATATGTACCAAAGGTATATGATATGTACAAGCCAATCGCAACAGCAATCCAGGGTGATTCCGTTGCACAGAAGGCTTTGGAAGCGGTAACAGCAGATGGTGGACAGCAGCTTACAAATGCGATGAAGTCCATCAACTATGAAAATACAAATACGATCATTGATGTGCTTGCAAACTTCCCAAGAACATTGTGGGATACATTTGCTCAGAAGCTTGGCAATTCAGGTGCAGTCGTAGATGCAATGGCAGCCAATGGCAATGTGGATAATATCAAACAGATTTATAACTTCTTCGGTTTGGATCTGACAGCCGTTCCACATTTTGCATTGACAACTGCAATTATCATCCCGATATTGTCACTTATCTTCCAGTTTTTGAGTATGAAGGTTACGCCAATGCAGGGTTCGGATGATCCAGCACAGCAGGCTACGATGGGAACGATGAGAACCATGATGTATGTCATGCCAATCTTCTCTTTCTTCGTCTGCGTGAATGTACCTTGTGGTGTAGGTCTTTACTGGGCAATGGGTTCCTTTATCTCTTTCCTTACAACTGTTTGTACAAATGCTTACTTTAAGCATTGTGATATGGATAAGATTCTGGAAAAGAGTATGGCAAAGGCTGCAAAGAAGAATGCAAAAAAGAAGAAGAAAAACAAGAAATCCTTTATTGAGAAAATGCAGGAGGCTGCTTATGGACAGGCATCTTCTTCCTATTCAGATGAAGGAAAGGTTGAAAACGGCGTAAAAAATGCAAGCTTAAAGAGTTATTCTTCTAACACAATGAAGTCTGGCAATGATGCCGGAAAAAAGTATCGTGCAGGTTCCCTTGCATCAAAAGCAAATATCATGCAGCGTTATAACAATGATAAAGATGATAAGTAGGAGTAAGAAAAGTGGAGTATAGAGAGTTTAAGGCAAAAACAGTCGATGAAGCAATCACTCTTGCGTCTACGGAGTTTGGTTGCGTGAGCACAGACCTTGAATACGAAGTAATCGAAAAAGGTACTTCCGGATTTTTAGGAATCGGTGCAAAACCGGCGGTAATCAAAGCTAAGAAAAAGGAAAGCTTCTTAGATGATATTCAGGAATACCTTGACAATCTGTTCAAGGCTATGGATATTGAAGCAAAGGTTACAATCGATTATGATGAAGCAGAAGCAACGATGGATATCGACGTAGAAGGTCCGGATATGGGTATTCTGATCGGTAAGCGTGGACAGACATTGGATTCTCTGCAGTATCTGATCAGCTTGTTCGTAAATAAGAAGAGCGAATCTTATATTCGTGTCAAGCTTGATACAGAGAACTATCGTGCAAGAAGAAAAGATACATTGGAGAATCTTGCAAAAAATATTTCATTCAAGGTTAAGAGAACAAGAAGACCATTTACTCTGGAGCCTATGAATCCTTATGAGAGAAGAATTATCCATTCTGCTCTTCAGAACGATAAATATGTAGCTACCAGAAGTGAGGGTGAAGAGCCTTATCGTAAGGTTGTTATCTACTTGAAGAAAAATGCTTAATTAAAAAGGATAACCGTTGAAAAACGGTTATCCTTTTTAATTAAGTTGAAATAATTGCAAAACACAATCAATACTTGAATTCATATTGAAATATATGAATTCAAGTATTGATTGTGTTTTGCAATTATTACTTACCCATACAGAATTCAGCAAATATTTTGTTGACAAGATCATCTTCTAGTTCTTCGCCAATGATTTTGCCGAGGCTTGTGTAGGCGGACATCAGATCAATCGTGAAGAAGTCCTCTCCTATTCCCATATCGATACTTTCTAAGACTTTGTTCAGACTTTCTTTTGTGTCATAGAGTAATGATTTATGACGCAGGTTGGTGATGTAGAGTTCATCGTTATAGGTAAGCTCCTGGTTGAAGAAAATGGACTTTAACAGGTCATGAAGCTGTTCTTTTCCAGTTCCTTCTTTGGCTGATATTTCCAGGATTTTAGTCTGTAATTTTGAAGTTATCCCCAACTTATCCACAACCAGATTCTGATCGTTTTTATTGATTAAAGTAATGATTTTTTTGCCCTGTAAAGCGTCCATAATACGGTAATCATCATCATTTAAAGGACATGTTCCATCAACAATATAAAGAACCAGATCCGCGTCAGAAATCGTTGTCATAGCTTTTGTTACACCGATTTTTTCTACGATATCTTCTGTATCATGAATACCCGCTGTATCCACGATATTTAGCGTAATTCCGTCAATATTGACCAGTTCTTCCAGCGTGTCTCTTGTTGTGCCGGCAACCTCTGTGACAATCGCACGTTCCTCACCTAACAGCATGTTCAAAACAGAAGATTTACCTGCATTTGGGCGTCCCACGATAACTGTTCGGATTCCTTCCTTGATAATACGTCCATTTTCACTGGTTGACAGTAAATGATTCACAGTTATCAACATGTTATCCACAGTTATATGTAATTGCTGTGGAAAGTTATCTAAGGAATAATTTTCTGGGTCGTCTAAGGCGGATTCAATGTATGCAATGTTATAAAGTAAAGTATCACGCAGATCTGTAATCACAGTCTTTAATTCACCGCGAAGCTGAAGCAGGGATGATTTTGCTGCCATATCATTTTTTGCATGGATGAGATCCATAACAGATTCTGCCTGTGACATATCAATTCGTCCACCTAAGAACGCACGCTTCGTAAATTCGCCCGGTTCCGCTGGTCTTGCACCAAGCCGGATCATGAGATCCAATATTCGCTTTAATACAGTGATACCACCATGACAATCTAATTCCACAACATCTTCGGTTGTGTATGTCTTTGGGGCGCGCATGACGAGTGCAACTGCTTCATCATAAATCTCATCTTCATAGATGATTTTTCCGTAAGCGGCGGTATAGCTTTCCATATTTAAAATTGTTTTCTTTTTATTTACCGGTTGAAATACCTGATTTACAATCTGTAATGCGGTATCTCCACTGATTCGTATAATGCCTATGCCGGAATCTCCCATTCCGGTTGCAATCGCAGCAATCGTTTCACCCATAATCAAACACCTTTCCATATATTCAGCAATTACGAAACATCTTATTTATTCTACATATATTTCAATATAATTCATTCGATATACAATGTATTGAATCTAAGAAGTTCTAAATGTTCTGACATAAATATCATTATAATACGCCACCGCCGCCCGGGTATTGTCCACTCGCTTTGCTCGTCGGCAGGTTGTCGGGCGCATCCTAAATATGAACTTCGTTCATATGCGCCCTCCGCTCGCCATCCATGGCTCAGTGGCGGCTTGTTTGAACATCGTGTTCAAACATGGCTAGTTTAATTACAGAACATTAAGAACTTCTGTGATTCAAACATATCGTATATCTGAATGAATCAATATTGAAATATATGATATAAGTTATATTTTTGTTTTGTAATTACCAAATATAAATTATACTTTCATAAGGTACCCGCATGCGAATGCACCAACATACGGGAAAATCACAATTTTCTCTATTATACCTTTTCTTTTTTTATTCAACAAGGTATAATTATTTAGTTAAAGTAGAATATGTAGATAAACGATTTTCATGGTTCATAGTGTATATGAAATAATATAAGATATACCAATTTAAACGCAGACCATTGAAACACGCTGGCACTTAACGAGCAGTGATGTATCACTGTGAGTTTAGTGTCCGCTGCGTGTGGAAGTGAGCGAGAGCGCGTCTGCGTGGAATTGTGTATTCTTATATTATTTCTATGAAGAAAGTAAATCATGAAAATCGTTTAGAAAAAGGAATCTTGAAGTTATGGAGAAAAAATATATAGAGGAAGAATATGATATTATCGTCGTTGGTGCCGGTCATGCGGGCTGTGAAGCTGCATTAGCTGCATCGCGACTTGGTCTTGAAACTATCCTGTTTACAATCAGCATGGACAGCGTTGCCTTGATGCCATGCAACCCAAATGTCGGCGGAAGCTCCAAAGGACATCTGGTGCGTGAAATTGACGCCTTAGGCGGTGAAATGGGCAAAAATATTGATAAGACTTATATTCAGAGTAAAATGCTGAATGTATCGAAAGGTCCTGCCGTACATTCTCTGCGGGCACAGGCAGATAAGGGCGAATATACAAAGCAGATGCGGCTCACACTTCAGAATCAGGAACATCTGACACTCCGTCAGGGAGAGGTTGCAGAGCTTTTATATGATACAAAGATTACCGATGAGATGAAAGATCAGAAAATCATCTGTGGTGTCCGTATGTATTCGGGTGCAGTGTATCATGCAAAGGCAGTTATTTTGTGTACCGGAACGTATCTGAAGGCACGATGTATCTATGGTGATGTCGTGAATTACACGGGACCAAATGGACTTTCAGCGGCAAATCACTTGTCTGATTCCATGCGGGATGCAGGTATATTTATCCGGAGATTCAAGACAGGTACGCCTGCACGTCTCGATAAGAAAACAATTGATTTTTCCAAGATGCAGGAGCAAAAGGGTGACGAGCATATCATTCCATTTTCATTTACAAATAAAGAGGAAGATATCAAGCGGGATCAGATTTCCTGTTGGCTGACTTATACAAATGAGGAAACACATAAGATAATTAAGGATAATATTGACCGTTCTCCACTCTTCTCTGGATTTATTGAGGGAACCGGACCAAGATACTGTCCTTCTATTGAGGATAAGGTCATGAAGTTCCCGGACAAAGACCGCCATCAGTTGTTTATTGAGCCAGAGGGTGAATTTACAAATGAGATGTATATGGGTGGTATGTCTTCATCCCTGCCGGAGGATGTGCAGTATGCGATGATTCATACGGTACCGGGATTAGAGCATGTGGCAATCGTTCGAAATGCATATGCGATTGAATATGATTGTATTGATGCGACAAACCTGAAGGCAAATCTGGAATTTAAAGATATGGATGGACTGTTCAGTGCTGGACAGATCAATGGCAGCTCTGGATATGAGGAAGCAGCTGCACAGGGTATCATGGCTGGTATCAATGCTGCGCGGAAGATGCAGAATAAACCACCTGTGATTTTAGATCGTTCGCAGGCATATATCGGTGTTTTGATTGATGATCTCGTAACGAAGGAAACACAGGAACCATATCGTATGATGACGAGCCGTGCAGAGTATCGACTGCTTTTAAGACAGGATAATGCGGATCTGCGACTGACAGATATCGGACATGAAATCGGTCTGATTGATGAAGCACGTTATGAGAAATTCTGTGAGAAGCGCAGACAGATTGATGCGGAAATTGCGCGTATGAATGAAATATCCGTGGGTGCAAATAAGCATGTACAGGAATTTCTGGCAAAGCATGAAAGCTCGTCACTGGGAACAGCTGCAACGCTGGCAGAGCTTATACGAAGACCAGAGCTTTCTTATGAAGCACTGGAAGAATTAGATACCGGAAGACAGGAAGCATATCGGACATTGCTTGGTGTTGACACAACAGATGATATTACTTTAGATGATGAAGTGGTAGAACAGATTAATATTGCAATCAAGTATGATGGTTATATCAGTCGTCAGAAGCAACAGGTAGAGCATTTCCAGAAGATGGAGAAAAAACAGATTCCAGATGATATCAATTATGACGATGTTGCAAATCTTCGAAAAGAAGCGCGGCAGAAGTTATCAAATATCCGACCAACTTCACTCGGACAGGCATCGCGTATCTCTGGTGTATCACCGGCAGATGTCTCGGTGTTGATGATTTATCTGGAAACCAAGAAACAGGCATAGGAATATAAAAAATGGAAAAAGTTAGAACATATGTAGAACAAATCACAGAGGGACAGGTGCTTTTGACCGATGCACAGCTTACACTGTTCGAGCAGTATTACGATATGCTGATTGAGAAAAACAAGGTGATGAATCTGACTGCTATCACAGAGAGGGAAGAAGTAATCCTTAAGCATTTTATTGACAGTCTTGCACTTGCCGGATATGTGAAGCTGTGGGAAAAACCATATAAGATTATTGACGTTGGAACGGGTGCAGGTTTTCCGGGTATTCCGTTAAAAATTGCATTTCCAAATCTGCAGGTAACGTTGTTTGATTCTCTGAACAAACGTATTAAATTTCTGCAGGAAGTGATTGAAGCGTTAAACCTGAATGAGATATCAGCGTTACATGGACGTGCAGAGGAAGGTGCCAGAGATAAGACAATGCGTGAAAAATATGATTTTGTAGTTTCACGTGCGGTAGCAAATATGGCAGTGCTTTCGGAGTATTGTATTCCATTTGTGAAGACTGGTGGATATTTTATTCCATATAAAACCGGAACGGTGGAGGAAGAAATCACACAGGGAAAAAAAGCAATTCAGATTCTCGGTGGTAAGATTGAAAAAGTAGAAAAACTCATGCTTCCGGATTCGGATATCAGCCGGAGCTTTGTATTTATCAGAAAAGAAAAACAGACACCAAAAGTATATCCTCGGAAAGCAGGAACTGCAAGCAAACAACCCCTCGGCTGATCATTATATAAGGTAATAATTTTATAATCAAACTACTATTAAAGGTACTATATTTAATTGATATAGTACCTTTTTTATGTTATAATATAATATAGGTAAAGGTAATATATATAATATAGTAATCAAACATAATAAAAAGGAACGATTGTTTATGAACTATGTAAAAGTATATACAAAGACATACAGAGATAACTCAGCTAGATATATAGAACTGCCTTCTCTTTTGATTGAGCAAGATGGTGAATCAAAGATATTTGAACAATTACTTAAATATCAAATCAAATATAGTTATAAGAGTAAGACTTGGCATAACAAACTAATCCAATCAGTAAGTTTGTTATTTGATTATATGAATGCAAATCCTAACAACTATACTTCTGCAAAGGACTTCTTTGAACTATTTGCAGAGGCTATGTATTCCGGAACTATTGACGAAGAAGGAAATGATCCTTCTGGTCTATTTTGGTTACCGAAGAAGTCGCAGACAGCCAATGCACTTCTTTCTACATTAAGTGACTTTTCAGATTGGTTATATATTAACTGCGGAACCGAACAACTTAACCCTTGGAGAGAAGCTACAAGATATGAAGAACGTCTTAAATGGATGGCTTTAATAAACAAAAGTGAGCGTTCTTTCTTAGGACATTTGAATGACATTTATGATATTTCCGAAACAGCAAAAACTGTAAGAAATGTAATAAGTCGCAGAAATCCTTATGTGATAAGAAATGGTACAAAGGCATTTCCAGAGGATCAGATAGAAAAGTTGTTGAGAGAAGGATTCAAGAAAGTACGCAAAGGCTGTGAATTAGATATCATTGATAGCTACAACTGGAGAGATATCGCAATCACTTTACTTATGCATTATGGAGGACTTCGACATAGTGAACCATTCCATTTATGGATACAAGATGTTATTCCTGATCCAGATGATCCAGATATGGCAGTCGTAAGAATATATCACCCATCAGAGGGCAAAGCTCCACATGATTTCAAAAATCCTAATACTGGAAAGTATATAACTGACAGGGCTTCTTATCTAAAACTAAAATATGGATTACTTCCACGAAATCAATACTCTGCCTCCAATAAGAGATTTGCAGGATGGAAAAATCCAAGACTTGATGATGAAGATAATATGTATATGAATGTATACTGGTTTCCTAAAGAAGCAGGCTATGTGTTTATGTATGTTTGGAAAAAATACCTACAACAGCGAATTAGATATGGTGTGAAAGATACTCACCCATTTGCTTTTGTTTCATTTGATACAAGATACCTTGGGGAAATGATGCCAGCAAGGACTCAAACAGAAGCTCATAATAAAGCCTGTGAGTCAGTCGGTTTAGAAGTATCAAAGTTTAACGGCACTACTAATCATGGTCACAGACATGCTTATGGACAAAGAATGAAGAATGCAGGCATTGATAAGAAAGTCAGACAAGTAGCTATGCACCATAAATCAGAAGAGTCACAAAATGTATATACAGAACCAACTGTCACAGAGGTTACAAATGCATTAAGTTTGGCAACATACTCATTAAATAAAGGAATTGCATTACCTATGAAATCAGAAATAAGTTCATGGTATGAAGAAGAAAAGAAACTCGCAAAGAAATATATGATGAGGAAGAAGTAATATGGCATACGATAATAAAACAAAATATAACGTTATTGAAGAAATCTGTAATGGGAAATCTTCTGGGGATATCCAACGAGAACATAATATTAGTAAAAATATAGCAATGAAATGGCTCCGTTCCTTTGTTGAAAATGGTCCATTTGATGATAAAGAACTTGCACCAAAGGAAACAGCTAAATTTGAAAAACTACGGGAAGTAGCACGAAAACGAGAACTTGAAATGCGCTTGCATGGATCTTCTACTAGTGAAAGTTATGAATGGCTTTTAGCATATGATCCAAACCTCGTAGAATGGAAAGAATATGCAGAGAAGTGGATAAAGACTGTTGTGCGAGGAAAATCTGCTGCGTTAAATTCATTATCAAACTTCTTCAAGAAATACATCATCGGGCAAGATTTAACACGCACTGTTCAAGAATTTGTTTCCGTTACTTATGAAACACCAGACTTTTATGAAATTATCTATTCTGAAAGAACCTCAGAAATGCATGCATTAGAAGAAGCAAAAAAACTCGTAGCTTTTATTGATTGGATTCTTGAAGAAAAGTTTTCAGTCGAAGATGATTATGGTAGGAAACTTATTCCTGCTGAATTCCACAACCCATTAACTCAATATCTACCAGGTCATGTAGATACGTATAATAAAAGTGAATCAGATAAAAATGTACTTCCATACCGTTACATTAAAGAACTCCGTAATATGCTTGTTCCGTCTGATGCTACTTGTTTTAGAGATTTAACACTCGCACAGGAATTAACAGATCCATCAAGAAGTAATGGAGACTGGTATATCGTTGATAAAAGTATTATAGATGAAAATGATCCAGACTGTGTTTATAGGAAAAGAAAAGCATCGCAATACAAAATCAAAAATAAAGGCTGTAGCGAATATGTATATGAAATGTGGTGCCCTGCAAGAACAATCTGTCTTTTGACAAAGTTAATGTTACCTATCCGAACATATCAGGCAAGAATGCTCGATAGTGGCGAAATGGATACTTATAAATACATTCAGACTGATAAGCATAATTATGGCGAGTGGATTAAAAATGACTCTCCTTTGTCGCAAGGAACAGATAGAAAGCCTTGTGAAAAAGGTGTTTTAAGAAAGTTTATTGATCCGACTACAAACCTTGAAATGACGGGCTTTTTTATTAACACCAATAAGACCGCAGATATCAATAAGAATGAAGCTGATAAGGGTTACAATATGCCTTGGCAGTATGAAGAAATGCAGTATTGGCTTGCAAAACTTAGAGACTGGCAGCAAAAATACAATCCTATCTCACAACCTACTAAATGGACTGAATTAACAGCTACACAGCTTGGTTTAGTAAAAGATATAAAGATCCTAAAGGCTATGGGAAATGCAACATTTCTTTTTAGAAATGCAACCGAAATAGACAATCATCTTCCATTAGGTAATGATTCGATGAAACCATTATGGTACAAACTCCTTCACTGTCTGGAACAAAAAGTGAATCATACAGCCACTAATGATGCTGAAAAGAATCTAAAATTTGTTCATGAACATTCAGATAAAACTACATACTATCCTTTGCACTCTCTTAGAGTATCGCTCATCACAGCATTCGCCCTCGAAGGTGGTGTGCCTATGCCTGTACTTTCAAAGTGTATTGCAGGTCATGCTAGACTTGTTATGACACTTTACTACACAAAAATGGGAATATCATATGTAACTGATACCATGAAAAAAGCAGATACCGAGATTTTGAAACAAGAACAGGAATCATTTGACCGGTTTATTAAAGGTGCAAAGTATAAACAGTTAGAAAGTGGTACTGCTGTTAATGATATGGCGGCTTATGATGCCGTATTAAATGCTCAGAAGTCAAAAGCAAGCATTGTCATGTCTGATAAGGGAATCTGTCCTAAAGGTTGTTTTGGATGTAATACAGGCGGTACATACGTTAATGATGATACTGATAAAGTAACTTATGGTGTTGTTCAGGGCTATCCTGCTCATAACTGCGTTCGTTGCAGGTGGTTTATTACTGGACCTGCTTTCTTACCAGGATTAGTCAATCACTTTAATGTATTAAGCTATGATATGGCTGAAACGGCTAAAAGAATAACTAAATTTCAATCAGAGACAGAATTACTTGAAAACAGAAAATATGATGCTGAACAATGTGGTGGAATATTTGAACAGTATGAAGAATTGTTAAAGTATGAACAGCTTTTGCAAGCAGAACTTCAAAAGGGTGATGATATAGCCAACAATATGAATGCTACCTTAAGACTTATTGATAAATGTCAAAAGATTTCAAAGAACGTTGATAATGATACTTCTAACAAAGCACAGCTTGTACCTGTTGGAACTGTTCAAGACGTAGGGCTTTTACTTGAATCCGAAGCAGATGAAATGTATCAGCTTCAATCAATATGTAACGGAGCTGAATTGTTCCCTGAAACAGACGCAAGCAAGGCATTACTTAAAAGATCACAGATAATCGACCTCACCCTAATGTTCAATCAAAAACAACCTGTAATGTTTTCGTTATCTGAGGACGAACAGCTACTTGCAGGAAATCAGTTTATGAGACTACTTATTCAAAGAGCCGGAAGTCTTAAGAAGGCTATTCCTTATGCAATCGGCAGAAAGAAACTTGAAGAAATAGGAATCTACAATGAATTTACAGAAGAACTAAAAGGAATAGAATGTGCTTCTCACAACGCACTCCTTACCGATAATTCTGTACGTTAAGTTTAAAGAGGTAACAAAATGAGTAATATTCAACCAGACGATTTATATAATCAGTTATGCGAAAATGCTTCAACTAGGAAGAAGAAAACACTTGCGCTTGTTCATGAAGTATGCAAAAAGCAATCGGAGGCAGAAGTGAAAGACTTCTCATTAGGCACTATTGCTGCTCTTATGTCTGATAAAGGTGGATTAAGTGAACAGGCTTTACGAAACAAGAATGCAGAGCCGTACAGACTCCTTATCAACAATTGGGCTGAGTATTCCAATACAACGACAAAAAAGCCTAAAAAACAAACTACAACCACCATAAACGACGAAATACTTTCACAGATTTCCGAGCCAACCGTAAAAGCTTTGGTTGGTATGATTATGGCAGAAAATAGAAAGCTTAAAAATGAGAATAATCTACTTAAAAATCAAACTTGCATTACCGTAGATATGCGAAATCAGAAGAGCAATTCGTTAGCTAATAATGATGTAGTTGTTGTTCCGGCTATAGATGACTTGACAGAAACGGAAATTGAGGCATTAAAGGATGCTGTTTCAGACAAGTTTTTCAAAGAACGAGGTTGGACTACTGATGAGCAAGGCAGAGTTAAAGAAAAAGGATATCCAGTATATAAAGCTGGGTATGTCACTGCAATAAAAAAGATACTTGATGAGATATAAAGAGGAATGAATCTATAACCAGTAAAGAAAAAAATCAAATACTTTACATACAAGAGCAAGCAGATGCTTTGTCAGCCGAAATATCCGAACTTATGCGTAATGGTGCAGATTTATCGCATAAACATTTAAATGAAATGATTCAACGAGGTCTATTTATTTCTATGGTTTGCGAAGAAATGTTAAATGAACAATAACAAAATAGCTGACAGTAGAATACTCTACTTTGTCAGCTATTTTAGTTTGATTATAAAGTTTGATTATATGTAATCAAACTAGAGTCCAATAAATATAAGGCTTACAATAGATTTATTATACTATTTACCTTATATTTTGATCAGCCAAGGGGTTGTTTTAGTTATGACGCTTTGTCTGACGTCTTATCCGAAGTTCGTCCTGTCGCTCTTTCATTGCTTCCAGACCTTTTTTATCGGTTGGAAGCATCGTTTTAATGACAAATATATTATTGTTTCTCGATTGTTTGAATCGAATCTTGCCGCTCACCAATCCATGGTGCCAGCATTTTCCAATACAGGTATAGGAGTTCGGTGTATTTGCAAACCATTTTACCTTTGGTGCTAATTTCTTACCACAGCGATAACAGATAGGAGCCATCAGTTCTATATCTGAGATGGCTTCCTCCTTGCAATGGTATTCTCTGGAGATATGTTCTAAATAATGCTTGTGATGAGAGATAATCTCATCTTTTTTATCTTTCGGGTTATTATAGATATCGTAACAATACCGGTCTGCCAGATCTTTTGGAGACATTGCTTTCAGCACAAGTCCGGTATAGTATGCATCATTCACTGCACTGTGAAATGGTTTATCCTCTTCCACTTCTATTTTCAGATGTTCAACCGCTTTTTTCAGCTTTACAATCTTGCCATCTTCGTCATACATATCTGCATAGATCTGCTGTACATTATAAAACTTTAACGGCACGTGCATCGGCTTTAAGTAGTAGTAGTCCATGTTTGTCTGAAGTATGTTCAAGTCCATTGAGCCCCACGTGCCAAAGATATAATCATCCTGTCCACACCACTTGATAAATTCCCGATACACCATATCGAACGGTCGTCCCTTTCGAAGTGTGGATTCATCATAATTTAAAATTGTCTTGATGTGTGGCTGCAGCTTCTTGTAGAGCTTTGGTTTTATAATACTGGAGTATGTGTCGATAATATTAAATTTTTTGTCCAGTTTTACTGCACCGATTTCTATGATTTCAAATGGCATGCGCGGGTTTTCCATATCTCTGCCACCACAGCACTGGTTCCATTCCAAATCAAATATGATATAGTTCATGTTTATTCTGCCTTATCCATTATGCGAAGATGGGAGTAGTCGTTCTCATCCTCTGTTTTTCCGTTACGCTGTTCCAGTTCTTTGCAGATATCATTGAGAATTTCAATGGTCTCATTGGAAGAATGTGAATTTGCGGTTGCCATTTTAGTAATCAAAACAGCCATCTTTTCCGTGCTGCTTACCACACGGTCGGTATTGTCTACATTCTTCTTCAACTGAATCTTCGTCATCAGCTTATCCTGTTCCATGAGATCTTTCATATGTTTTGAATTATCATCCTTGATCTCAGACAACAGCTTGGAGTTTTCGTCCTTCATCTCCAGCATCATATCAAGAATGGCGGACATACTCTGGGTACGGGAAACCTCTTCTCTTTTTGCAACTGAGTAGATACCTTTCTCTACCTTGGTAAGCTCGTTCTGCCTATCAAGGTTCAGGTTTGCGATTTCATCGACCTTCGCAAGAATTCCATCCACTAAGAAATAGGTATCAACGACCACAATCAAAGAGACTGCGATGATAACCTGAATCATGGAAGAATATACCAATATTAAATATAAGTCAATCAGCAGTGCCGCTATAAAAGCGACAGCACTGATTGTAAGAGTTGTACTTGATTTGCGGTTCATGTAACACCCTCCGTTCTACACGTGAAACCGGTTTAATCTGTCAAATCTTCTCCATTTGTTTCGATGACCTTCTTGTACCAGTAGAAGGAGTCCTTCTTATATCTGGAAAGATCCTTCAGATCGAATTCATCCCGGTTTACATAGATAAATCCATATCGTTTTACAACACCTTCATGAGTTGATACAAGGTCAATCGCTGACCATGGACAATATCCCATCATTTCTACACCTTCGGAGCATGCAAGCTTGATCTGCTCGATATGCTTTCTTAAGTATTCGATACGATACTGGTCATGTACCTTGCCATCCTCTGTGAGCTTATCGTAAGCACCAAGACCGTTCTCTGTGACGATCATTGGAAGGTGATAACGGCTGTAAATCTCACGCATTGTTGCGCGGAAACCATCTGGATCAATCTCCCAGCCAAATTCGGTGCGAAGCAGATTTGGATTTGGGTAAGCCTTAAATACGCCAGGTTCATCTCCACTGATCTGCTGATCTCCTCTGCCTGCTGGATCTGTTCCATCATTCCATTCTACGGTTGCTGTAGAATAGTAGTTAAATCCAATAAAATCCGGATGTGCATTTGCCATAATATCCATGTCGCCATCCTCAATAACAGGAGTCGCATCATGTTCCTCTAAGAACGCCCATACGAGATTGTTGTAACGACCGAAAACAGCCATATCGAGATACAGCCAGTTACGGATTGCATTTAAGTTTTGTGCCGCTAATACATCCTTTGGCTTGCAGCTTGCCGGATAGACAAGGGAAATGTTTGGTGCAGGACCAATCTTTCCACCGGGAACCATCTCATGACACAGAGCCATAGCCTTTGCCTGTGCAAGCAGCATGTGATGATTTTCCTGATATAGTTTCTTGTATTTGTTATCCACACCCTTTAAATCACAGGTGCCAATCACTTCTCCATTTAAGGTTAATACATTCTGTTCATTGATGGTGAGCCAGTATTTTACACGATCACCATAGTTTTCGTAGAGAATCTTTGCGAAGTTTACGAATTCGTCGACACTCTCTCTTCTTGACCATCCACCTTTTTTTTCAAGGGCTGCCGGAAGATCAAAATGAAACATCGTAACAAGTGGCTCAATGTTGTATTTCAGACATTCGTTGATGACGTTGTTGTAGAAATCGATACCTTCCTGATTGATGGCACCGGTTCCTTCCGGAAGAATACGGGACCATGCAACAGAAAAACGAAATGTCTTAAATCCCATCTCCGCCATCAGTGCGATATCTTCTTTGTAGTGATGATAGAAATCAGCACACACATCTAATTCACTGGTGCCTTCCGGTACCTTCTTGATATCCTGTACACTTGGTCCTTTTCCATGTGTCAGGTTCGCACCCTCTACCTGATATGCACTGGTAGAAGCGCCCCACAGAAAATCTTTTGGCATTGGTTTCAGCTTTTTTAAAATCATGGATATTGACCTCCAATCAAAAATATTATAAAATAGATAACGATTTGTTTCCGTAGCTCAGCAGGATAGAGCAACCGCCTCCTAAGCGGTAGGTCGGGCGTTCGAATCGCCTCGGGAACATTTTTTATTGTCTAATTTTCCAGATACATCTGTCGGAAGCTGTAAAGCGCACCAAGCAGATTTGAATCATTTCCGAACTTACATACATCAACCTTGATGAAGTTTGTGATCATGCTGATAGACTTCAGCTTCTCTACATAGCGTTTAACACCTTTCACAAATGCAGGCTGTGCGCTGATTCCGCCACCAAGCAGGATAATATCCGGATCCACAACTGCAAAGATGTTGAACAGGTATTTTGCAGTTGTGAAATAGAAATCTTCCAACAGTTCAAGCGTAACCGGATCTCCTTCATTTGCCCATTTGTAGATGATTTCTCCGTTCAATTCCTTCGGATTTAATCCCTTTGCCATCGCTACCTGATAGACAAACGCACGTGTTGAAAATGTTGTGGACCACAGATAAGGAAGCTTTTCGTACTCTTCCTCCATATCGCTGATTGAGTCAATATCAAAGATTTTATCCACGTTTTTTCTTGTCAGAGAATCCGCAAAGAAATAAGATAATTCTCCAGCAGATAAATCTTTTCCACGATGCACATGTCCATTGATTACGATACCACCGCCGATACCGGTTCCAAGGATAACAACGGCGGCATTCTTACAGCCTTTGGCATTACCCATCCAGACCTCGGCAAGAGCTGCACATTTTCCATCGTTCTCCATGGAAATTTTCACACCGTCACAGCGCGCACCGAGCAACTCTGCCAAATGAGCATCTTTGAGATACTTGATACCACCACCGTTTCGGATGATACCATTTTCCGCGTCGATAAGTCCTGGCAGAGAAAGGGCAATTCCCTCTACACCCTGATTTTTATATTTGTCATAAATCTGTCCGAGAGATTCCACGAATTCTGGTACAGATTCTCCTTCCTTGGTAGGGGTTGGGTATTTTCCTTTTTCCTGAATATCTCCGTCTACACTCATCCAAGCGTATTTTACAAAAGTTCCACCTACGTCAAATACTAGATACATAAAATCTCCTTCCTGAAAGTATATTATATTGTCACGACACCCTGTAGCCAGATTTCTCCGCGAAACCGTCTGCCGACCTTTGGTTCACCCTGTAAATCTGCTTCATTGATGCCGACATTGATCATCAGTCCGTTTGCTTCAATCAGCAAATTGTAGACAATCTCTTTACTATATATATTTTGCAGTTTCTCCACTGCATAGATATTTCCGATAACCATGTAATGATCGCATTCCACACCGCATGGCATAAAGCTTGTATCAATGATTGAAAGAATATCCTCCTTGATGATTCTGGAAGAAATCGAGGTGTAGGTGTTCATTTCGTCATAGGTCAGTTGTTCCATTGCGTCGGTATCACCGTTTCGCGCTGCATCGAGCAACTGATTTCTACGGTTCTGTCCTTTCGATTCGACGGCAATCTGGTGCTTGGAATGATGCATGCCAAGCAGAACCGTTCCAGCTACAGACAAAGCAGAAAATCTGACCTTCGTGATCTGTCGGTTGGAATAGTTCAACCATTTGGATTTTGCATAATCTGCGATATTGATGACATAGAAGATAATCGTCATACCAAGATGGTAATCTTCGCAGACTCCCGCATAGCTTTCTTTGTCGGTCTGTTTCTGAATCGTGATGTTCTCAAACTGCATGAACCGATCTCCTTTCAGATAAGGAAAATAATGTTCAATGGATAAAGAACCCTTGATGTCATATTCACCAACCAGCGAGAGTCCGAAATTCTTACCAAAATCCTTTTCAAACTGCAGCAGCGATGTATCGACACTGATCGTCGTCATTATCTTGCGGTTTGGAGTATTCAACGTGTGACGATAAATATCTTCCAATTGCTGTCTATTTTTACATTCGCGAAAACCGATCGCACGTAGATAAGTATGCATACTACCTCCAGCATTTCCGCATGGGAAATGGATTAACAGATTTTTGTCTTACCGCCCATATATGGCTGAAGCACCTTTGGAATGTTGATGCTTCCATCTTCGTTCAGGTTGTTCTCCAGGAATGCAATCAGCATACGAGGTGGAGCAACAACGGTGTTGTTCAATGTGTGAGCAAAATATTTTCCATCCTTGCCCTTTACCTTGATGCCAAGACGGCGAGCCTGTGCATCACCGAGGTTTGAACAGCTGCCGACCTCGAAATATTTTTTCTGACGTGGAGACCATGCTTCAACGTCGTAAGATTTTACCTTTAAGTCTGCCAGATCACCGGAACAGCACTCGATTGTACGAACCGGAATATCCATAGAACGGAACAGATCGACTGTATTTTTCCACAGCTTGTCGAACCACATCTTGCTGTCCTCAGGCTTGCAGACAACGATCATTTCCTGCTTCTCAAACTGGTGGATACGATAAACACCACGCTCCTCAATACCGTGTGCACCCTTCTCTTTACGGAAACATGGAGAGTAGCTTGTCAGAGTCTTTGGAAGCTCTTCCTCTGGTGTCATTGTATCGATGAACTTACCGATCATAGAGTGCTCACTTGTACCGATCAGATACAAATCCTCGCCCTCAATCTTGTACATCATGGCATCCATTTCTGCGAAACTCATAACGCCGGTTACAACGTTGCTTCGGATCATGAAAGGTGGTATACAGTAAGTAAATCCACGGTCAATCATGAAATCTCTTGCATAGCTGATAACAGCAGAATGCAGTCTTGCAATGTCGCCTATCAGATAGTAGAAACCATTTCCGGCTACCTTTCTTGCACTGTCAAGATCAATACCGTTCAGCTTCTCCATGATGTCTGTATGATAAGGAACTTCAAAATCTGGAACAACCGGCTCACCGAAACGTTCCAGCTCTACGTTCTCAGAATCATCTTTACCGATAGGTACGGTTGGGTCAATAATGTTTGGAATAACCATCATTTTCTTCTTCAGTTCTTCACGTACCTGTGGCTCCTGCTTCTCAAGCTCTGCCAGACGGGCTGCGTTCTTGGCAACTTCCTTCTTAACTTCCTCTGCTTCTTCCTTCTTGCCCTGTGCCATCAATGCACCAATCTGCTTTGCGATAGCATTTTTCTTTGCACGAAGCTCATCGGCTTCCTGCTGAAGTGCTCTTGCCTGCTTGTCAAGTTCGATAACTTCATCTACTAATGGAAGCTTCGCATCCTGAAACTTCTTTTTGATATTCTCCTTTACAGCGTCTGGGTTTTCACGAACAAATTTAATGTCTAACATAATTGTCGTCCTTTCTTATTTATAATAGTAGTTTAAAATATTTGTTAAAAAATTGATATCAATATTTTTGTATCATTATAATATTGTGACCTGATTATGCATCAAAATTCAGATTGCCGTCGGCATCTTCGAACTCTGCATCCTTCGTCATATCCTGAATCTCTTCTTCCACGGTCTTTGCCTGTTCCAATGCTTCCTTTTCCTCGGATGAAAGCTGGATGTAAGATTCACCGTTTACGATTTCCTTTGCATAGGTGAAACAGCCTTCCCGCGAGTGCATTGAGTTCAGTAGGATACCGGAATTTTCATCGTTTAACAATGCGATGACGAAGCTTAGTTTCCCTGCCATCTTGTCAAATGCATCATACTTGACAAGAGCGTATTTGCTGATACACGAGGACAAATGTTTCTTAATCTGCCGGTGTTCCTTCGTCACACGTCTGGCATTTGCCTTGACCTGATCCATCTCTTTAAAACGAATCCGAATAATCTTCTCCAAATCCGCACCTTTTTTGCCACTCATAAGCATCTCATATTTTCTAGCCATTACGTTCATCTTATGGATGATGAAAATGATTAGAATTATGAGTAGAACAACCAAAATACAAAGGATTGTGACAGCAGAAGACATTTTCATACCAAATATCTTAGCCTCTTCCATGAAGTTTTCCTCTTTTCAATTTTATTGTGCGAGCAACTGTGTAATGCGCTCTAAATCTTCCTGTGAATAATATTCAATTTCAATTTTTCCGGAATTCCTGGTCTTTGCTTTGATGGTTGTCTTTGTTCCAAGGGATTCCTTTAAGCGGTTTTCAATCGCTTTATATAAAAAAGAAAGTTCCGGGTCTTCTTTCTCGGATGTTTTTTCCTTTGGCTTCTTATTTAATAATTTCTTGACGTAGCTCTCTGTCTCACGTACGGAAAGCTTTTTGTCAAAAATATACATTGCTGTCTCATACTGCAACTGAGGATCTGTAATTGTAATGAGTGCACGGACATGTCCGGTCGACAGCATATCATCAATCAGCATCTGCTGTACCTTTTCGGTCAGCTTCAGAAGCCGGAGTGCATTTGTCACAGTGGTACGGCTCTTTGATACACGTTCTGCAACTTCATCCTGTGTCAGGTTGAATTCCTGAATCAAACGTTCGTAAGCGTGTGCTTCTTCAATCGGATTTAAATCTTCACGCTGGATGTTCTCAATCAATGCAATCTCAACAATCTGCTGATCGTCGTAATCTTTAATGACAACTGGAACTTCTTTCAAACCAGCTAACCGGGCTGCCCTCCAACGGCGTTCACCGGCAATCAGTTCATAGTAGCCTTTGCGCTTCACTACGACCAATGGCTCAATCACACCAAACTGTTTGATGGAATCTGCAAGCTCCTGCAATGCATCTTCGTTGAACTCTTTTCTTGGCTGATTCTTGTTCGGCTCAATCCGGTTGATATTTAATGTCTGTTCTACTTTTTTCACAACCTCTGTTTTTGTAACAGTGCCTGTCTTTGCCTGTTTCGATGCTTTTGTACTGACATCTTCGGTTGTATCATCTGTCGGAATTAAATTACTTAGTCCACGACCTAATCCTCGCTTTGGTGCCATAGCGTTCTCCTCCAAAATAGGTGTTTTATAATTTTGCGTATAGTTTATTATTGATTACTTCGTCTGCAAGATCCCGATATCCCTGCGCACCGGATGACCGGCTGTCATACAGGTTGATAGGAAGTCCGAAGCTAGGTGCTTCTGCTAGCCGTACATTTCTCGGAATAATGGTTTTATATATAAACTGATCCAAATTATTTTTGACGTTTTCAACGACCTCCAAAGACAGGTTCGTACGTGCGTCATACATCGTAAACACAACACCTTCGATTTCAAGGGATTTGTTTAGCTTCTTTTTAATCAGATTGATCGTGTAAATGAGTTGCGAGAGACCATCCAAAGCAAAAAATTCACATTGGATTGGCACTAAGACAGTGTCTGCCGCAGTCATAGAATTGATTGTTAACATACCGAGAGCCGGTGGACAATCAATGATAATAAAATCATATTTTTTCTTTACGCTTTTTAACAGGTCCTTTAGTATATGCTGTGGATCTTCGGCATCGACCAATTCGACTTCCGCACCTGCCAGATCACGGTTCGCAGGCAAAACGCTTAAATCCAGTCCATGCGGAAGTGGATGAACGATCATACACTCTCCAATGTTAATCTCTCCACTCATGGCATGATAAATGGTGTATTCCAAGGTATTCTTATCAATACCAAGGCCACTCGTCAGATTGCCCTGTGGATCCATGTCGACAGCCAAAACCTTTTTACCTTTTTCCGCCAGACATGCTGCGAGATTGATTGATGTTGTTGTTTTTCCTACGCCACCCTTCTGGTTGGCGACTGCAATGATTCTACCCATAAAAACCTCCACATATAATAAACATTATAGCACTACCTGACATGTTTCGCTATATCAAAATATGGGTAAAATTGTTGCAGGTGTACAATATATAGATTTGTGTGCTTGAATATTACAATAAGTATGGAAAATGAACGAAAGATTTATAAAAATCAAGTAAAACTCGTAAAATAAATATTAGATATAATAGATATTTTAGTGTTTCACGTGAAACATCCAATATTTTTTATATTATATATGATTTAAAATTGCAAGGTCGGAAAGTTGCTATCACATATTCTATTTAATTCAGATTGCTGATATATTATTTAGTAAATGGATATATGCTATGTTTCACGTGAAACATGTT
>ERZ808240.1060-NODE-1060-length-34912-cov-7.632728_pt1 | contig 34912 bp, 50 predicted proteins | sample MGYA00521084_ERZ808240 | MGnify/ENA primary metagenome ERZ808240 (study PRJEB31516, sample SAMN03275571) | gut metagenome | biome: mammalia-associated habitat; material: feces | host: Papio cynocephalus | place: Kenya | collected 2012-08-06 ... | reverse complement strand
GTGGAAGCAGTTATGAAATGGTATGCGAATGAACTGGGCTACGGCGATGATGCAGTGTAACTTAACAGAATAACTGACACAAAGGGACATTCAACGTGAGATCAGTGGAGAGAACCCGGGAAATGACGGGAAACCCCGAGAATACAAGGGTTTTGACGATTCGACCGAGGAAAAAGTGAGACGCGTGTGACAGGAATATTGAGAAAACTGTCCGCGTGTCTTTTTTCGTGCCTAGAATCAAGAAGAAAGAGGCGGAAGTGCCTGAAAGCATTGGAATAATCAGCACTTGCGCCCCTCTCCGGTTGGTTGGTTAGGTTGTAATGACATTATAGCACGAGGGTGATCGGATTGGAATGCATGTAGCGTTATAACGTGGCGTTATTGCGTCACTGATGTTTAGCCGCCAATGTGCATAAAAATGTGGATAAACCCCGTAAATACAAGGATTTTCACGAGTGACGTTCCATTTTCGGAGCGTTATTTTGCGTTATGTGTCCGGCTGAACAGGCGCGGAAAATCGTCCGAAGCAATTCTACAAAATAGAACCACGCGGAGAAGTATGTAGAATTGGCTTAAAATAGGGCTTTGTCCGCCTTTTCCGTGAAATAATTCCGTCCGAAGCAATTCTACACATTTTTGAGGCTTTAAGGGTTACGAGTAACCCAAAAAGGGAATAAAAAATTAACCAACCATGTCATCGCTTTTTATGTGTCCTAAAGGGGATGATTCTACCATTTTCACAACATCCCATTCTTGTCCTCTTTTGTAAAGCTTGAATTGCATAATTTCAATTATTTCTTTTTGATCGGAAACAGAAAGATGCTCAAAAAGAGTCAGAGCATCAAGAGCAGTCCTATCTAAAAATTTGTCTAATTCTTGTATGTCTTTGGTTTTTCCAAGAACAATGTAGTCAATAGATACATTGAAATGATCTGATAAGATTTCTAATACATCGGATGGAACTGGAAGCTCATCCTTTTCATATCTGCCGATAGTGGTACCATTTTTCTTCACAACATATCCAAGAGCATCTTGAGACATATTAACCGATTTTCTGAGTTCCCTAATTCGTTTTCCAATACTTGAGTTCGTATCACACATAATTTTATCCTTTCTTTTCCTGCATATTTGCATTAAAACAGCATATATGCAGAATTTGTATTGACAATCCTGCATATATGCAGTATCATATTACTTGCAAGGGGTTACTTGTAACCCAGTAATTATACTAAACATTTCCAAAATTCACAACCGGAGTTCTCCGGAAATAAAGACATATCGCCCGGGTCAGGGCAGTCAGGAAGAATGAACAGGAAGGGGGAGCGAGTATGACTCCCGAGGAAATGTGCAGATCATGCAGACACGAAGCGTACTGCATGGCAGCATATCAAAAAGATCATTGGTGTGGTAATCACACCGGGAAGGAAGGTATCGGATGCAGAAGCATGAGTTCGAGGAACGGATTGAAGGCACGGTCAGCGATGAGGACTATAAGCTCATCGAGTTCGTCTATCAATTCCATCCAGTGATCAGGAACGTGTCCGGCAAGGATGAAGTGGCAGAACTGTATAAGAGCTTCGGCATGGCACTCTTCAGGGATATGGAACCAAGAGCCAAGAAAGCGAAAGAAGTGGAAGAGAAGATGACATCATGCAGGCTTGAGATAGAGACACTCACGGAACTGCTCGCCACACGCAAAGCTGAGATGAAAGACCTTGAAGCAGAGCTTCAGGAGCTCCGTATCTGATAGATATAGGAAGGTGGCGAAGAGATGAAGTACAGATTGACCGGGGAGGAAATGGAACTCCTCGCGATGCACAGGGCGAAGCTTGATGCCGAGCTTGAGATTGTCTCCGAGAAGAAGGCGAAGCTTGAGGAAGAGGCTGACGGTCTTGATCGTATTCTCAACGTAATTGACAAAATCATTGACAGTACGGAGGTGGAATACTGATGAAGAATGGAAAAGTCCCTACATTGGAACAGAAGAAGATTATGAAGGCTCATGGATTAAATCCGGACAGTTGGCTTGTGGTCAAGAACCTGCCGGACTCCCTCACGATCGTGAGCAGGATGTCCCTGAAGAAAGTCGGAAGCAAGCCAAAACAGAGGACGATCTCCAAAGAGCTGTAGATCAGGAAGGTAGGTTGTAATGGAACATAAATACACAGAGGCAGACAAGGAGCTGATGGTGAAGCTCCTTGAGATGCAGGAACTGACAGCACCGATAAGCCTGAGCATTGGCAGTGTGGTGGATGGTCAGGTCACACAAGGTATCATTCTCCACGAGGCACCGCCTAAAGTGGTGGAAGACTTGGTGAAGGACGGGTACGCTTGCAGCCTGTCAGGGGCAGGACTGAGGGTGTACAAGCTATAGCGAGGTGAGCAGATGAAAGCGAAGCAGATGGAGCTGACTGCCTTCGGGAAACAGGTGAAGAAAAGGCTTATTGACAAGGGTATGACTCAGGTCGAGCTTGCTGCTTTGATCGGATGCAATAAGCAGTATCTACACAAAATCCTGTGCGGTGAGCGTAGCGGAAAGAAGTACCTTGAGGATATTTCAAGGGTTTTAGACATTGAAGTAGCAGCATGAAGGAGGTGAGACGTTTGGCTGAATATGTCACATTGATTGAGGCTGCCGAGCTTGAAGGAGTGAAGTACAAGACGATGGCACAGCGGCTGAGCCGGAACCCGGACAAGTTCGACACGATGACTGAGAAGTCAGAGAGCGGAGGCAAGGACGCGGTACTGGTGGCGGTTGCATCCCTATCCAAGAAGGCAAGGAACGCGTGGAAGGAACGGGTGAAGCTGAAAGAACTTTCCGGAACAATTTCCCCGGAGGGCGAAGCACAGCCGGAACCGGAAGCCCCGTGGTATGTCGAGGCGGATGTGGATTGGTACATTGAAAACTACAGAGAGCAGTGGTACAAGGGCATGGAGCTCGGCAATGTGATCAGGGAGTTTCTTCAGTATGACGGAGCGAACAAGACGGAATATGCCGAGCAGTACGCTCAGGAGCATCTCGGCTCAGGCAAGAGAACCCTGTACCGATATGTGAAGGCGTACAACGAAGCCTGTGCATGGGCGGATAAGCTTCAGAAGGAGTCCGGTGTCGGGTTTGAGTTCTTCAAAGTGCTGTGCCTGTGCCGGAAGCCCAAAGAGTCCGGTACTTTCCCGAGTATCAAGCCGGAGGTCAAACAGGTGATCAAGAACATATGGTTCAACGAAGACTTTGCGGCAAACCTTGGAACCCGTGAGATGCTGTATGAGAAGCTGACACTGGTAGCCAACGTCAACAAGTGGGAGAAGATACCGTCCTATCAGACGGTGACAAGATACATCACATACCTCATGGAAGATGAGGGAATGAAGAACGCCCACTTCTTGGCATCAAAAGGAAGCAGGGAATACAAGAACAAGGTCATGGTCAAAGGAAGCCGTGACACGAGCGGACTCAAGGTCATGCAGATCGTCATGGGTGATGAGCATACCTTTGATTGTTGGGTTGCCTACAAGCAGCCGAACGGCAAGGTTATCCCGATCAAGCCACACTTGGCGGCATGGGTTGACATGAGGAGCAGGGCGATCATGGGCGATGTGCTTTGCAAGGATGCGAACAGCGATATCCTGAAGCAGTCCCTATTGAAGATGATGTACTCGGAACCGGGAGGTATTCCGGAGTACCTCTACATAGATAACGGTAAAGACTACACGGCAAAGACGATGACCGGACGCGACAGGAATGACAGAAGCGGCATGGACTTCGATGATACGACCAAGGGCTTCTATAAGTCCATCGGTATCAAAGATGACCACAGAGCTCTTCCATATGAGCCGTGGAGCAAGGGGCAGATCGAGCGATTCTTCCGGACGGTATGCAACAGGTTCACGAAGTGGTTCAAGAGCTACACAGGTACCCTGACGGGCTCCAAGACATCCGACAAGGTAACGAAGGACATCAAGAGGATGTGTGAGAACGGTGAGCTCCTGACGATGGAAGAGTTCTATGAGGAATGGCACAAGTGGCTGACAGAGGTCTATATGCACACAGAGCATGGCGGATTGAAGAAAGCAAAGGAAACGCACAAGACCCCATATGACTGCTTTATGAATGAGGAGAGGTACTTCAAGGCAGCACCACCGAAGTCTTACGCAACACTGTTGATGATGAAGTCAGAGAACGTGCTTGTCAGAAACATCGGAATAGTCCGGTGGGGATTCGAGTACCGATCAGACGAGCTGTGTGACTACATCGGAAGGAAAATGGATATCAAGTACGACCCGGATGACATGAGCACCCTGTATGTATTTGATAAGAATGGCAAGAAGGTCTGTGAAGCCTACTGTCAGGAACTGCTTCAGGTAGCTCCGAAGGTATCACAGAAGGCTCTTGAGGAACACCTGAAGATGCAGAAACGTCAGCAGAAACGAGACAGGGAAAGACTTGAAGAGGCTCGTGTCCCGTTTGAGGAGATCAATGAGCAGTATGTCGGCTTTAATGAGACCACAGGCGGCATCGAGCTGATGAAGGGCAAACAGAAGCCGAAGGGCAAAGTCATTGCAATGCCGGAAGACAGAACCTACTCTCAGGGCTTCCGGGCAGATAAGAGAGAAGAAACTGAAGACAGCAGCTATATGAGCAACAAAGCCGAGAGCGCACTCAGAAAGCTCAGAGCGATGGGAGATTAAAATGACGTTATATCAGAGTTTTGTATTGGTCATGATACTCGCAGTGATCGGAGCGTGTACCATCATATTCCTTGCATTGTGCGGAATTGTGGTACTGGCAGGAAAGATTGCCAAGAGCATCACCAAGACCATCAGACGAAGAAAACGGTTGAGAAAGTAAGAAAGGAAGGTTGTAAACATGGAAGCATTGGAAAGCAAAACCTACACAACAGAGAAGACACTGGCAGAACGAATGAATGAGAGACTTGCAGAATTGCATATGACAAAAGCGGAGGCAGCTATGAGAATGAACTATTCCCGTTCAGCAGTGAGTCAGTACCTCAATGGAAAGTATGCATCAGACCCGACAGAGATCGAGAAGAAGATCACGGAGTTCCTGATCGCGAGCGGTGATACGGAAGGCATTCCGGAAGCACCGGACACCACAGAGGACACCGGAGTGAAACTCAAGTCAAAGGTTGAGTTCTTTGAAAGCCGGGACTTCATCAATACCATTGGTGTGTGTCAGGCTTGTCAGGAGAATATCGGACTCGGCATCATTGTCGGAAAGTCCGGACAGGGCAAGACCCATGCACTCAAGAAGTATGCGAAGCTTCAGAGGGTGGCATACATCGAGTGTGATGACACGATGGCTTGCCGGGACTTGGTGGAAGCGATCGAGACAGAGCTCGGGATGCCAAGAAGCGCAGGCGGAACGATATGGAGCCGCGTGAACCGTATCAGAGAGTTCTTCAACGTCAATCAGGGATATCTCCTGATCATTGACGAGGCGGACAAGCTCATCAACAAATACACTCAGAAGAAGATGGAGATACTCCGCGGCATCTTCGACCAGAGCGATGTAGGCATCGTGATCGCAGGAGAGCCAAGACTTGAGACAGAGCTGAAGAGTTCCCTGACACGCTTTGCGAACCGCATGGACTTCTACTACAAGCTCAAGGGACTGAATCAGAACGAAGTCAAGGACTACTTGGAAGGCTTTGAGATTGATGAGGCGGCAATGGGCGAGCTGATCAGCAGGGCAACGAACAACAACAACGGCTGCTTCCGTTTACTGGACAGAACACTCAACAACGTGCTCCGTGTCCTGAAGGAACGTGGAGAGACCAAGGTGACACTGAAGATCGTTAGTGAAGCATCAAGCATGATGATGTTATAGGAAGGAGAGAAGCAGCATGAAGAAAGTGAGTATTGTAATTGACGGACAGCACGAGGAAGAGATCGGGCTTGAGATTCTTCAGGGGATTTATGCAGCCATTCAGAATCACGGCTACACGGATGTGAGCGTACAGACAGAGACAGTCAATCAGCGCAGGGAGATTGAGATTCCGGCTTTTCTCACCCAGTACACGCACCGGGACGGACGTGGAACACAGTGTGTAAGAGAGAGGAGGGGATAGCATGGCAACGAAGGCAGATACATCCGCAGGCATCAAGAAGCTGTGGGGCATTGCCAAGAGTCCGGAGCTGAGGCTCTCAGACGAAGACCTCCACCTTGTGGTGCAGGCACACACCGGGAAGGATAGTATCAAGGCTCTCAATAACCGGGAGCTGAACACTTGCATCCGCGTCCTCCTCAATATGAAGGACAGTGCGAAGAGTAAGACCGGAACCACGAAGAGACGCAGATCAGGGAACCCGGCTACCGAGAATCAGCGCAAGAAGGTCTATAAGCTGACGCAGGAGCTCGGATGGGAGAAGCCTGCAAGAGTCAACGGGTTGTGTATGAAGATGTTCAAGGTCAGCTCCGTGGAGTGGCTCAATTATCAGCAGTGCTCCAAGCTGATCGAAGCCCTCAAGAGCATGGCAGCAAGGAAGGAGAAGCAGAATGAAGGATTGCAGGCTGACGATAACGGTCAGGAATGATGATATCCGGTGCGAGATGGAGAACATCAGCATGGTGGAGCTTGCAACCCTGTCCGGATATCTTCAGATGTTGGTTGGTCAGGAGGCGATCGCGAGAGGTGTGGACATTGAAGAGGTCAAGACAAACCTCCTCGATGTCCACCTTGAATCCATGATCAGCCTTGAAGATCAGCTCAAACAGGGCAAGCTCAAAGTCAATAACGAGGAGGTGGAGTATGGCGAAGAGGAAGACTATGACTAAGGCACAGAAAGCCATGAATGCCAAAATCAAGAAGGAACTTCAGGAGAAGGGCATCGTCCCACCGGACAAGCCGAGGCTGAACCGGAAGAAGTACATCGAGGAAGCCCGGGAGGAGTGGAATGGAAGGGATGCGGAATATTATGCATGGGATGTGTTCCTGTATCAGGCAGTCAGCATCATGCTCGGGCATACGGAACAACACCTGCGAGCCTCTCCTGAAGCGGTAGGAGTGGCGAAGACCCTGAAGCTTGCACTCCGGCTCAAGGAGTTTAGTGACAAGCTGAAAGCGGAAGGCAGGGGCACCTATACGATGGGTGAACAATATGAGTATATCAAGGACATCTTGAATGCCTAGAAAGGAGTAACACATGAGTGAAGCGTATAAGAAAATGACAAGCCACGGTTCCATCAGCATCCCGGTAGCAATGAGAAGGGAGCTCGGAATCGAAGGCAAAGACCCGATGATTGTGGAGAGCAACGGTGGCAGAATCACGATAAGCCCGTACAGACCGAGATGTCTCTTCTGTGGAGCCACTGAAGAAGTGAAGCAGTTCCATGGCAAGGGAATCTGTCAGGAATGTGCAGCAAAGGCGATTGCAGGCTTTGAAAGAGAAAGAGGTGAATGATATTGGAAGCAAAGAACATGAAGACGGAGGAGCTGATCGGAGCCCTTGTGGAGCTTGATAAGCAGGGCAAGGAGAACAGAGCCCTCACCAATGCCTACAAAGCGGAGCTTCAGGCAAGAGGTATCAGCATCATGGATGACCACAACGTGAAGTATGTGAAATTCTATGGAGATGCAGGCAGTGCAGCCATCACGGACAGCATGAGCCTTGACATCTTAAACCCGGACAAGCTCAAGAAGCTGATCGGGGAAGGTGTATGGAACACAAAGGTCAAGGAGAGTACAGAGACCAAGTACAAGTATGACAGCAAGTTTGAGAAGATGCTCAAGGCAATCTTCACCGGGGACTATACCTTTGAGGTGACACTGGAAGAGTTTCTTGATCAGATGCCACTCAAACCGGATGACAAACAGAAGAAGCTCCTGCTCAAGAAGCTGAAGGGTGATTTTGAGAAGGATAAGGAAACTCTCACATCTGTGCTCCTCGGAGGAGTAAAGGACGGGGAACAGGCTCCGGATTTTGACGTAGAGCTGTGGTACATCTACCGCATCAAGAATGCGGAACTCATCCGGGCATTCCTTCCGGAAGAGCTGATTGACAACACCATCAACGAGATCAGGAAGTGCATCCTTGTGGAGACCAAGACTTCCATCACGTTAGATTATAAAGAGGAGGAATAGACATGGCAGAACAGACAAAGGCGCTCCGTAGCGAGCACACAAAGGACATGAGCCCTGAAGAGCTTGCGGAGCTTCAGGAGAAAGTCGGACAGATGTCCGAGGAAGAGCTCAAGGCATTCCGCAACAGCATGAATCCGGATGATATGGGATTCTTCGGAGAGGAGAGTGTAGACGATGACAGCACCGAAGATTGAGAAACTCCTCACACCGTACAACTTCACGGATGCGAACAACGTGGGACGCATCAAGTATATTGTCATCCACTACGTGGGAGCTCTTGGAGGCGCGTGGGCGAACTGCCACTATTATGCTTCCAAGTACCTCGGAGCATCCGCCCACTACTTTGTAGGCTTTGAGGGCGAGATATGGCAGAACGTTGAGGATGAGGATATCGCATGGCACTGTGGAGCCAAGAGCTACAAGCACGCAGAGTGCAGGAACAGCAACTCTATCGGCATCGAGCTCTGTGTCCGTAACAAGGGCAGTCAGGCAGACACTTCCAAGGATTGGTACTTTGAGGACGCGACCGTGGCATCTGCGATCGAGCTGACACAGTACCTGATGAAGAAGTACAACGTCCCGGCTGATCACGTTATCCGCCACTACGATGTTACCGGAAAGATTTGCCCGAACCCTTATGTCTACAACACGACAAAGCACGTATGGGATGCCTTCAAGAAGGCAATCACCGCAGACGGAGCAGGGGCAGAAGACACGAGCAAGATGACCAAGATCACAGGAAAGGCTGTGGCTACGGCAGAACAGATGACAGCATACATCAAAGCTAAGAATGCCAAGGTACCGCAGAGTGTCCTTGACATGATTCCCTTCTATTTATCTGAAGGAGAGGCTGAGAACATCCGCGGAGACATCGCCTTTGCACAGAGTTGCCTTGAGACCGGGAACTTCACCTTCTCCGGCAGTGCCGTGAAGCTCTCACAGAACAACTTCTGTGGCATGGGAGTGACAGGCAATGGAATGACAGGCAACAGCTTCGATACCCCACAGCTTGGCATCAGGGCGCAGATACAGCACCTGAAAGCATACGCCAATACAGTGAAGCTCAAAGGGGAATGCATTGACCCACGCTTCAAATATGTGACGAGAGGCAGTGCCCCGTATGTGGAATACTTAGGTATTCAGGAGAACCCGAAAGGGAAGGGATGGGCTGCCGGAGCCGGATACGGCAAGAAAATACTCACCATACTGGCGGCAATCACAGGAACCAAGGCAGATGAGAAAACACAGACACCTCAGCAGCCACAGACACCACAGAAACCACAGGAGAATGCGACAGAGTTCAAGCCGTACCTCATCACCACGACCACAGAAGCACTCCGTATCAGGGATAAGCCGAACGGAAATATCGTGGGAGCTATCCGCGAAAGAGAGGGACACAAGAACAAGTACACCATCGTTGAGGAAAAGAACGGATGGGGAAGACTTAAGTCCGGAGCCGGATGGATAAGTTTGGAGTTCTGTAAGAAGACAGGCGAGACAACAGAAGCCTTTGCACCATACCTCATCACCACGACAACCGATGTGCTCAACATCAGGAAGACACCAAACGGTGAGAAGGTAGGAGCTATCCGGGAAAAGGAAGGACACAAGAACAAGTACACCATCGTTGAGGAAAAGAACGGATGGGGAAGACTTAAGTCCGGAGCCGGATGGATAAGCTTGGAGTTCTGTAAGAAAGCCTCATGATAAGGAGTGAGGATACAGATGAACGTAGACGAACTGACAAGGCAGCTCATCGGGGAGACGAAGATAGATGATATCTCAGAGAGCTACCGCCCTGTAGTGGAGATCATTGGAGTTGATAAGTTTATAGAACTTAGCGACTATGCCAAAGGAGATGAGCTATACTTCCCCAAGATAGAGAACATCATCGCCCCGGCAAGAAACAGACGAATCAAGAAGGAGTGGAACGGGTACAACCTGAAGCAGCTTGCTGAGAAGTACAACCTGACCACAAAGCAGATATCCAACATCATCAAAGATGAGCCCATGATCGGGCAGATGACCATATTCGATATCCCGACAGAATGATTTGTGACAATTAAAATGGGAAAAAACCTACGGAAACAGTTCCCCTATAACGTCCCTGAAGAGCAGGGTAAGATAAGAGCATGGATTTTATCCATGCTCTTATTGCGTTTACGGCATTCTCAAAATTTTAGTCAAAGGAGTTGGTAAACATGGCAAATTTAACAGCAGATTTTTCGCAGTTCATTCTCTTCATCGGAGTGTTGGCATTTGTGGTGTCCGTCATCACAGAGGCACTCAAGAAATGGGAATGGTTCGACAAGAAGGTTCCCACCGCGCTTGTCGTGATCTGCCTGTCCCTCGTGTTATGCCCGGTAGCGATGCTTGGCATGATGCAGTACCTGAAGCAGCCTATTGAGTGGTACATGGTCTTCGCGTCCTTTGTGGCAGCGTTTATCGTGGCACTGGTGGCAATGGACGGATGGGAAAGAGTGACGGAGCTTGCAGAGAAGCTGATCAAAAAAGGATAACCTATGGATTATGTCATTACTTTTTCGGACGTTATGGCAGGAGTGATCGCCCTCGGAGGAAGCGTCCTTGTGTTCTTTATACGCTCATGGTTCAACAAATTGAGTGAGAACACAGAAGAGATCAAGAAGCAGATAAAAGAGAATGATGAGAAGGTCAATAAGAGAATCGACAAACTGGAAGACGAAACGGATGGAGAGATAGCAAACATCAAGCAGGAGCTGAACAACATCAAAGGGGATTTTGCTACCACGTTCGTACTCCGGGAGGACTTCTTCCGCTCCATGAACGGAGTGGAGGACAGGATGAGGAGCATTGACGGCAAGATCGACAAGCTCCTGATGCAGAGCAACAGAAAAGAGTGAGGTGAACAAAGTGAATGACTTAGAAAAAGCAGAGATCAAGCAGAACAAGGCGATCAGGGGATATATCATCCGGTGCCTAGTGAAGGGATACAACAACACAGCCCTCACAAGACAGTTATCCAATGCGATGATTGCAGCCGGACTCATTATATCCCCGGACATCAGCAAGTATCTTGATTATCTTCAGGGAGCCGGATACATCGAATTTACGGAGGAAAAGGTCACAGCCTACAATGCCTATGCCAATGATGCAGTCATCAAGCTCACCAAAGCAGGCGTTGACCTTGCCGAAGGAACAACCGATGACAACGGAGTTGATATCTGATGGGTGAGAAGAGAAGCAAGCAGAGAATCAACTCCAAAATTGATGAGCTCCCTGAAGATTTACACACGAAAGTGGATGTGATGCTTGCTGATACATCGAACAGCTACGAATATATCAGCCAATTCCTGAAACAGGAAGGCTATGAGATATCAAAGTCGAGTGTCGGAAGGTATGCCACACGCTCCAACAAAGCAATGCAGAGGCTCCTTGAGGCACAGGCTCAGACAGATCGGCTGATACAGGCGGTGAAGAGCAACCCGGATGCGGACTACACGGAAGCTGCCATGATGCTGACCATGAATGGACTGCTCAACAAGGTGGCTACGGCAGAGGAAGAGTGGGATGAGATGCCACTGGATAAAGCAGGCAGGCTGATCGCCTCACTGTCACGCACAAAGGTGTACAAGGACAGAGTAAAGCAGGACATGAGGAAAAAGGCAGATATCGCCTTCCAAGAGCTTGAAGCTGACATGATGAAAGTGATCAAGCAGGATGAGGAGTCAGTCAGGATGCTCAAGACCATTCTGACAAAAGCAAAGGATAGGATGATGCAGGATGATTGATATTGAAGCTTGGCTCCGGGAACTGGATGAAGAAGAGGATGTTGATATCAAGAATAACGAGGAATATCAGACCAAACTCTTCAAGGAATACGTTCTCAGGAGCACAAACCATGCAGAAGAGCGCAAAAAACTGAATACACGGTACCAAAATGGTGAGCCCGTGATGGGCGAGCACGGTCTCCGGAAAGAGTTGGCAGCGTTTGACCTGTCCTACTTCGGAAGAGCATACCTTCCGCACTATTTCATCAGGAAATCCCCTCATTTCCATGAGGAACTTGATGAGATATGGGAGAAAGGGGTTATGAAAGACTTGAACCCAACGAAGGAAGCGAGGACGATCTCCCGGATGAAGGGGTCAAGGAACGTCACAGCAGCTCCCCGAGGTCATGCAAAGTCTACAAACTTCACATTCAAGGACGATCTTCATGCGATTCTGTACGGATATAAGCACTATATCATCATCTTGTCGGATTCTTCCGAACAGGCGGAAGGCTTCCTTGAGGATATCAAGACGGAGCTTGAGGAAAACGCGAACATTATCATGGATTTTGGCAGCCTGAAGGGTGATAAGGCATGGAGATCGGGAGTTATCCTGACATCCACGAATATCAAGGTGGAGGCGATCGGCTCCGGAAAGAAAGTCAGAGGACGAAGACACCGGAATTGGAGACCTGACCTGATTGTACTGGATGATATCGAGAATGATGAGAATGTAAACACTCCGGAGCAGAGAAGAAAGCTGAAGAGTTGGTTTGAGAAGGCTGTCTCGAAGGCAGGAGATACCTACACGGACATCATGTACATTGGAACCATCCTACACTATGACTCACTGCTCAACAACGTGCTTCAAAACCCGAGATACAAGGCGAAAAAGTACCGGGCGGTGATCTCAGAGGCAGTCAATACCAAGCTGTGGGATGAATGGGAGAGCATCTATACCAATCTCTTCGATGAAGACCATGAAGCACACGCCCGGAAGTTCTATGAAGAGCACGAGGCGGATATGCTGCTCGGTACTGAGGTACTGTGGGAAGAAAAACTCTCCTACTACGACCTGATGGAGGTCAAGATATCTGAAGGAGAGGCATCCTTCAACTCAGAGCTTCAGAATGACCCGATTGACCCGGACAATGCGACATTCAATCCGGAATGGTTCGACTATTATGAGCCGGAGCTTATGGACTTCACAAGTCCGGAGTTCATTTTTGTCGGAGCGAATGACCCGTCACTGGGTAAGAATAAGAAGTCAGATACAAGCTCAATCATCAACTTGGCTGTCTCGTTAAAGAGCGGCTATATGTATGTGGTAGATGCCTCCGTGGAGAAGAGGAAGCCGGATGTGATCATCGAGGATGTCTTCGAGATGAACCGGAGACTGAAAAGGGACTGCAAGAAAGGCTTCTTCAAGTTTGGAGTCGAAACCGTGCAGTTTCAGTATTACTTCAAGGAGGTCATGGCTAAGAAATCAGCAGAGGAAGGTGAGTACCTTCCAATCGAGGAGATACAGTCTAGCGTCAACAAGGTGCTCCGTATCGAGTCCTTGCAGCCGCTGATCAAGAACAAGTACATCAAATTCAACCGGGAACACAAAGCTCTCCTGAAGCAGCTCCAAGAGTTCCCGATGGGAAAGAACGATGACGCGCCTGACGGTCTTCAGATGGCGGTGCAGACCGCACAGAACGTCAAAGGCGCAGCGATAAAGACAAGTTACAAGAGTATCATCCGGAGACGCTTCCGGATGGGAAAAGGAGCCTACTAGGAGGTGAGAGACGTTGGCAAAAAGAAGAAAGAAGCAGCGAGGGAAAGGAGCGAAGCCCTTTGACCCGTCCATTGATACCGGAGCGAGGAGACCCGTCACGGCAAGGGTGGCGGTCGGGGATGTAAATGACAAGTACAGTGACTATCCCTCCAACGGACTAACCCCGGGAAGGCTCGCCCGGATATTCCGGCAGGCGGATGAGGGCGATGTCAGGGCACAGATGGAACTCTTTGAGGAGATGGAGGAGAAAGACACACACCTCTTCTCACAGATGCAGACCCGAAAGCTTGCCGTGACCGGACTGGACTGGGAGGTTCAGCCGTTCTCCAAAGATGACCGGGACAAAGAGATCGCGGACTTTGTGGACGAACAGCTCAAGAGTATTGAGAACTTTGACAATGTGCTGATAGATATGCTTGACGCGATCGGCAAGGGCATCAGCATCATGGAGCTGAGTTGGACGGTGGAAGACGGGCACAACGTCATTGATGATATCGAGTATGTCCATCCCAAGAAACTGATATGGGACGGAACGACCGATGAGATGAAGGTATGCACCAAGGACTTCCCTTCCGGCATCGAGCTCCCTGAGAACAAGTTCGTGGTGCACAGGTACAAAGCGAAGTCAGGGCACCCGAGCAGGGCAGGAGTCATGAGAGTGGTCTCATGGATGTACCTGTTCAAGAACTACGATATCAAAGACTGGGTATCCTTCTGTGAAGTGTTTGGAATGCCGCTCAGACTTGGCAAGTACGATGCATCCGCGTCAGAGGATGACAAGAGGCAGCTCATGGAAGCGATTATCTCCCTCGGAACGGATGCAGCCGGAATCGTGCCAAGCTCCACGATGATCGAGTTCATTGAGTCCAACAAGACCACGAGCGTAGAGATATATGAGAAGCTTGCTAGGTACTGCGATGAGCAGATGTCCAAGGCTATCCTCGGACAGACACTGACATCAGACAGCGGAGGCGGAAGCTACGCTCAGTCAAAGACCCACAACGATGTCAGACATGACCTGACGGTGGCAGACGCGAAAGCCCTTGCCGTTACGATCAGGCGAGATATCATCCGCCCTCTTGTAGAGTTTAACTTCGGAGAGGATGCGGAGCTGCCGTTCTTCACATTCGACTGCCAAGAGGTGGAAGATCAGAAGGAGACGGTGGAGATATACAAGACTCTTGTCTGCGACATGGGACTTGAGATACCGAAGGGGCATATATACAAGAAGTTTAGCATCCCGGAACCGGAAGATGGCGAGGAGGTGCTGAAGCCTCCGGTCAGACAGATGGCTCCTGCGGTGACAGCTGGCTCGGAAATCCTTCCGGAAAAAACTTCCCCGGAGGATGTGAAAGCCCTGAAGGATGGAGCTGATGAGCAGCAACAGGTTGATGGAATCGTAAGCATGGCAAACAAACAGGCAGCGGACATCTTCCATGAGATGCTCAAGCCGATTCTCAAAGTAATTGACACAGCTTCAGACATGGATGAGCTGCAAGCAGTCCTGAAGGATGAGGCGAAGCTCAAAGAGCTGTACGGAGAGATGGAAAGCCCGGAGCTTGATGACCTGATACAGCAGGGGATATACCTGTCCCACCTTGTAGGAAGGAGCATGGACTGATGGAAGTTAAGTATGGACTATCCCGGGACTTCATCTTCAGGGATGCCGTGAGGTTCCTGAAGGGGAAGAAAGCACTGACGAGCGAGGAGTACAGGCTCCTTGATGATGAGAGCAGGGCGAAAGCATTCACGGTATCCGGATACACGAGCCTTCAGATGCTTCAGGAGTTCCTTGACTGCCTGACAAAGGCGGCAGAGGAAGGAACGACAAAGGAGCAGTTCCTGAAGGACATGAACAGCTTCCTTGAAGAGCATGGATACGAGGGGATGAACCCGTGGAAGAGCGACAACATCTTCCGGACGAATATGCAGACGGCTTTTAATGCCGGACATTACAAAAGTATGACCGATGAAACGACCAAGAAGATGCGACCGTACTGGCAGTATAAGACAGCCGGGGACGGACACGTCAGGGAAACACATCAGGCGATGGCTGAGAGGGTGTTCCCGGCAGATGACCCGATATGGGACGTGTGGTACCCACCAAACGGATTCCGGTGCAGATGCATGGTCGTGAGCCTGACAAGGGCACAGGTGGAAAGGAGAGGGCTGACCGTTGAGCATGAGATACCGTATGACGTGGACTACTCCACGGGGGAGATCATCCCGGCTTTTCCGGACAAGGGCTTCTCCAATAACCCGGCTAAGGCAGTGTGGAAACCTGATATGACAAACATATCAGAGCCACTCCGTGAGATGTTCAAGGAAAGAAATGCGGCAAAGAAACAGTGAAGCGTCACAAGACGCTCAGAGCGAAGAAAAGGTTCTAGGTGGAGAAATACTCGCCCACGAACAGAATACCGCGTTATAACGCGTGATAACGCTATCATAGCGCAAGTTAAGAGGTGACAGGCATGAGCGGATGGAAGGTATGCACCGGAGAAGGCGTAGAAGTATCCGGTGTACCCAGTGAGATCAAGATACTTCCACTTGGACGAGTCCATTCCCAAAAAGGGGACTTTACAGTGGATGATGAGAGTGTGGAGCTCATCAGGAAACAGTTCAAGGGCAGGAAGCTCGACCTTGTGATCGACTATGAGCATCAGACGCTTGCGGACGTACAGGCTCCGGCAGGCGGATGGATAAAGGACATCTACAAAGGCGATGACGCGCTGATCGCTAAGGTCGAATGGACACCGAAGGCTACAGAGTACCTGAAGAATAAAGAGTACAGATACCTGTCCCCGGTTGTCATGGTAAGAAAGAGAGATCAGAAAGCTACGGCACTCCACTCCGTGGCTCTGACAAATACCCCGGCTATTGACGGGATGTTCCCTGTGGTGAACTCCCTGACGATAGAGGACTATTCAGAAGGAGGAACAACAATGGATTTGAAAGAAATCGCAAAAGCCCTCGGGCTTCCGGAGACCGCAACCGAAGAGGAGATCAAGAAAGCGGTGGAGGAGGCAGGCAAAGCAGCACAGAAGGTCAAAGAGATGGAAGAGAAGGGTGACGGTGGCACAAGTGAAGGAGGAGACGCTCCTGCGGAGGTTGTAGCCAACAGCACCATCCTGAAGCTCCTTGAACTGGATGAGAATGCCAAGACAGAAGATGTCGCAGCTTCCATCATGGCTCTGAAGGCAGGCGGAGACAAGGCAACGGCCGCAACCGTACTCGCCCTGAAGGAGAAAATTGAACGCAAAGAAGCAGATGAGGCTGTACAGCTTGCCCTCAAGGAAGGCAAGATCACCGCAGCACAGACAGAGTGGGCGAAAGAATATGCCTTGAAGGATGCAGATGGCTTCAAGAAGTTTATGGAGAAAGCTGTGGCAGTGGTTCCGCAGGGCAAGATGGCTCTGAAGGATGCCCCGGCTGACAACACCAAGACGGATGATGTCGATATGGCTATTCTGAAGAACTGCGGCATCTCCAAGGAAGATATGGAGAAATACTACAAGAAGGAGGACTAATCATGATCAGAACAGGAAACGAAAAGACAGGCAACCGCCTGCTCAACATCCCGGTAAAAGCCGGACAGACACTGACTGAGTGTACCATCGCTGTGATCAATGCGGAAGGCTATGCCGAAACTGCGACAAAGGCAGTGGGAAAGATAGTGGCAGGATGCGTGCAGCGTTTCTGCGATAACGCAACCGGAGCGGATGGAGCTGCCACGGTAGAAGTCAAGCGCGGAACATTCGTGTGGGAGAATGATGGAACCATCAAGAACACTGACCTGCTCAAGCCTTGTTATATCAAGGATGACGTGACAGTGAGCCTGACTGCGGAGGGTTCGAGCTATGCCGGAATCATCCTCGCAGTGGAAGATGACGGTGTGACCGTTGACATGATGACCCAGTACAGGGAAACAGTTACAGAAAAATAAGGAGGACTAGAAAATGATTGTAAATCAGGCAAATTTACACGGACTGACAGTCGGCTACTCAACAGCCTACAACAAGAGCTTTGATGCTACACAGTCCAATTATCAGAAGATCGCCACCACGGTTCCGAGCACCACAGGTGAGCAGGATTATAAGTGGCTCGGACAGATGCCTCGAATGAAGGAATGGATTGGTGAAAGAGAAGTACAGAGCCTTGCGGCATACGACTACTCCATCAAGAACAAGCCTTTTGAAATGACTATCGGAGTGCCGAGAGATGATATCGAGGATGACAAGTACGGAGTGTACACACCACTCTTCTCCAATATGGGAGAAGCTGCTGCACTGCATCCGGATGAGCTCGTGTTTGGCGCATTGATGAACGGATTCACAGCGAAGTGCTATGACGGAAAAGCCTTCTTTGCGGCTGACCATAAGATGGGTGATGCTACATACAGCAACCTCGGAACACAGGAGCTGTCCATGGAAAGCTATAAGGCTGCGAGAGCTGCGGTCATGAGCATCCGCGGAGATAAGGGAAAGAGCCTCAAGCTCGTACCTGACCTTCTTGTGGTATCCCCTGCGAAGGAAGAGGAAGCGAGAACCATCTTGGAAGCTGAACTGATCAATGGCACAAGCAACATCATGAAGGGCACAGCGAAGCTCCTTGTGGAGCCGGAGCTTGCAGAGCATCCGGAGTATTGGTTCCTGTTATGCACTAACCGATTCCTGAAGCCTATCATCTATCAGGAGAGAAAGAAGATCAAGTTCACTTCCTTCACCAAGGATACCGATGAGAATGTGTTCATGAACAATCAGTTCCTCTATGGAGCTGACGGTCGTAGCAATGCCGGATATGGCTTCTGGCAGATGGCATATGGTTCTACCGGAGTGACGAAGGCACAGGGTTAAGGAGTAAGGATATGGGATATTGTACCACGGGCGAAGTGCTCAAAATGATCAAGGAAGACATGGTGAACTCCATCATCGGAGATGAGTATATCGAGGACGCGGATGAGAAGCAACAGAAGATCACCGCCCTGTGTGAGGATGCGATCAGCGATGCCGGAGCTGAGATTGACGGGTACCTTGCCAAGCGGTACAAGGTACCATTCACGAAGACACCACAGGTCATCAATAAGCTCGCGAAGGATATTGCTGTATACAACCTTGTGTCACGTACAGGAATAGACGAAAGCGAGAGAGAGAAGACATTCCTGAACCGTTACAATGCAGCCATCAAGTTCCTGACGGAGGTTGCCAAGGGCACCATCAGCGTAGGAGCTGAGGATGAGGCTGTAGGCAGTGGGAATGCAGCCAATGGCTTCAAGATGAAGTCTTCAGGGCGAATATTCTCAAGGGACAGCATGAGAGGGTGGTGATTGGATGTCATCAATCAGGGCAGAGATGTCCGGAGATACAGATGCACTGCTCCAACGTCTCAATAAACTGAAGAGCCTTGAGAAGCGTGGGGTTCTGAACTCCATCGCTGAGGGGCTCCGTACCTCAACGGTCGAGAGATTCCAAAGCGAAAAGAGCCCGGAAGGAGTAGGGTGGACACCTTCCATCCGGGCGAGAGAGTCAGGCGGCAAGACGCTGACCGATACAACGACACTGAAAACAAGTATCCACTCGCAGGCAGATGAGAGCGGACTTGCAGTCGGCACGAATGACATAAGGGCTGCCACACTCCAATTTGGTGACGAGAGGACTATAAGAGCTAAGAATGCGAAGTATCTCACCTTTAAGGTTGGAGGACAGTGGCGGAGAGCTGCTTCTGTCAGGATAAGCATTCCGCCAAGACCGTTCCTCGGTATCAGCGATGAAGATGAGCTTGATATCCGGGAAAGCTTGGAGGATATATTCAAGGAGTAAGACATGAAGAAAGAGAAAGACTACCTGATCGCAAAGCTGAAGGAGTCCGGAATCAAAAGTCAGGTCTACACCACAATGAAAAAGCTGAAGCAGGCGAACGAGTCACACCTTGGCGCGGTTCTGCGAAACGGGGAGACTCTCGCACGCTCAGGCTCAAAAAGAAACTTTGTAGACCAAGAGGGGCAACGGAAGCGCAGGGTCAAGCTGTGGAGCAGGGACACAAAGCTCCGGGTGATCATCGCGGATGCCTCAGAAGATAAGTGTGAGGAGATTTTTGAGAAGTTCCTCAGACTGATCGGAAAGGGCATGGAGGATGATGGAAACTGGGTGAATATCGTAGTAGGTGAAGCGGACTGGGTTGAAGAGGGCGATAGCGTCCTGAAGGCGAAGATAGCTGTACAGTTCGATGTCACATTTGAAGGCGGTATATACGCTGACTCCACAAAGAAAGCAGTGGAGATCGGCAGTATTCAAAATGGAGGATAAAACATGGCAAACAAAGAAGCAGCCTACATGAGCATCGAAGAGCTTAGAGATAAATACAAAGTATCAGATGCCGTGTTTGAAGGCGTAAAAGCAGCAAAGAAATGGAAGTCCGGAAGACAGGTCGAGGAGGATGAGTTCACCAAGGCAGTCGAGGACTTCAAGACAGCACCGATTGACGGTAGAAAAGAGGAGGCGAAGGGATAATGTACGGAGATGTAAATGTAACCGTAGAAGACGGGAACCTTGGACGTAGCAGCTCCACAGGAAGCGGTGTACAGTTCAAGATCGGTATTTCTAACATTGAGAGCGTAACCCCTATCCTGATCACCGGCAGCATGGATGCAAAGAAGATCAAGGAGAAGGTTGGCAACACTCCGCTCGCGGATGCCTGCATCGACTCCGTGGAGAACGGAGCAGCTACGATCTACTGCATCCCGGTCAAGGCAACCACAGACGGAACCATCGGGGAAGTCAAGGCAGCAAAGACAGGAGAGGGAACCCTCGAAGTGAGCGGAAAGCCCAACAATGCATACGATATTGTAATCAAGGTCACAGATGACGGAGAGAACAATGAAGCTGGGTATGCATACTCCTTGGATGGAGGCAATGCCTTCAGCGAGGAAATGACAGTCCCTCTGAATGGAGAGGCAGTCCTTGCTAATACCGGGCTCACCGCAAAGTTCACGGAAGCAGCCGGAGGAGACAGCTTCAAAGAAGGAGACACCTTCAGCTTCTCAACGACAGCCCCATCCATGAGTAACGCGGATGTGATCAGTGCGGTAGAGAGCCTGATCAACAACAACACAGCCTTTGAGTTCATCCACATCGTGGGTACATCCTCAAGAGCTCTGTGGGCTTCTCTTGCAACTATCGCCAACGACTTCCTCACAAAGTACAAGAGACCTCTTTTCTTTGTGTGTGAGGCGAGGATGAAGAGAAGTAACGAGAGCCTTGATGAGTATGCTGCGGCAATGCAGGAGGAAAGAAAAGGCATCAACAACATCTATATTCAGGTAGTATGCTCCAATTCGAGATATCAGAGAATGGATGGCAGAGTACAGGATATCAACAATGCAGGAATTGTCTGCGGACTGTACTGCAAAGCAAAGGAATCACAGAGCATCGGAGAAGTGAAGAGCTTCCCTATCTCTGAGGCAAAGATACTCAAACTTCTTCCGGAAGGAATTGAGGACTACATTGAAGTCTTGGACAAAGCAAAGTACCTGACCTTCAGACAGTATGTCGGCAAGGAAGACTACTACGTGACAAGCGCGAACATGATGGCTCCGGACGGCAGCGATTACACATATGCGGAAGATGTCAGAGTATCCAACAGGCTTGTGAAGGCGGTCAGAGCATATGCGCTCAATGAACTTCAGACTGAGATTGACCCTGAACAGATAGAAGAGAGTATCACGGTGCTTCAGGAACAGCTCAACACTCCGATTGAGGATGCTGTGAGAGATAAGATTATCAGCTCCGGAAGACTTGAGATCGACACAGAGAATCTCAACATCCTTGTAGATGAGTCGATTGATGTGAGGGTGACATACGTGCCGATGGGACACGTTAGAGATATGCACCTGACCTTTGCAGTGGAAAACCCTGCAACAGCATCTTAGGAAGGAGGTAGAACAGGATGGCAAACAAACAGTTAGTCAATGGAAAGGTGTACGACTGGTCAAGTGTGACCATCAACACGTCCGGTATGGAAAATATTGAGCCTACAGAAATCTCTTACGATGATGAAGAGGAACTCGAAGCTGTGTATGGCAAAGGCGGAGATATCAGAGGATTCGGAACAGGAAACAAGAAGAACTCTGTGAAGCTGAGTATGCTCCGCGAGGACTTCAATGAGATGTGCCGTGTGATCAAGAGCAAGGGATACAAGAATTTTTATAAATACGTTATTCCAAAAATTGTAGTATCTTATGCGGATGACGGAGCGGCTACCTGTACAGACGTTATAACGAATCTTAGATTCTCTAAGCGTAGTTTTAAGGCTGCACAGGGAGATAAATCCATGAAGGTTGACCTTGATGGAATGGCTATGAAGATCAAGATCAATGACCTTGATGCGTAAATTCACAAAATAAATGTCAAAAAATATGGAGGTAAATATCTATGAGTAACGCAGTATTAACAGAGAACGAAGAGAGATTATTCGGAGCAGCTAAGGAAGCAGAGGCAGAAGCCGCACAGGAGACAAAGAAGCAGGACGTTGAAGCCCTGAAGAAGAAATACACAGGAAATGGTCAGAAGATCTACACGATCACAAACACCGTGGCAGTAGATGATGACACCGAGGAAGAGTTCACTTTCCTCTTCAGAAAGCCGAAGCCTGCATCCTATGACAGATATGTCAAGACAATCTCCAACAGCGCGAGCAAGGCATCCAAGACCTTCGCCTTCGACAATATCATTGATGAGCAGAGGGATGAACTGAAGGACACATTGGAAGAGTACCCGGCTATGGCGATCTCCCTCGCGGACAAGCTGCTCCGTATGCTTGGACTTGCTGACACAACATCAGTAAAAAAGCTGTAGACGATGCGAAGGAAGCGTTCAAAGAGAACTTTATAGCCTATGGGAAGATGCTGATATACAAGTATCTTCCCCGGGAAATTGTTCCGGAAAGTTTTGAGGAGCTGACTTTTGAAGAGTTCTATGATCTGTATGCTCAGGCGGACTGCGCGAGAGAGCTGATCATAGACGAGATCAGGGCAGGAGTTGCTCAGGGTATAGCTGACAATTTTACAGACGAATAAAATAAAAATCCCACAGCCGGGAGCTATGGGATTCTGTACACCTCTATGGTCTTCTAAGGGATAGTATATCACATCGCACGAAAAAAGCAACTAGGAGGTGGTTGCATGGGTATGGAGTCTGTCTATAAATTGTCGGTACTTCTTAACGTAGTAGACAACCTGTCCGGACAGATGAACACGATACAGGGAAATGTATCCGGAAGCATCCAAAAGCTTGACTCAGCCTTCGGAACCATGCAGAAAGCCGGGGCAGCTCTGACGGGAGTCGGAGGGGCTATCCTCGGAGTAGGTACCAAGTTGGTGACATCCACCTTCGACACACAGAATGCACTCGGAGAGCTGTCATCACTTGGAGTCAAAGACCTGAAGGCGGTGGAAGACGCAGCAAAGAGCTTCTCAGACACATGGGCAGGAACGAGCAAAGCTGACTTCATCACAGCATCTTATGATATTAAGTCAGGTATAGCATCGTTGACGGATGAGGGTGTGGCTCAGTTCGCGCAGTTGGCAGCCTTGACAGGTAAAGCCACCAAGTCCACCACAGAGGAGATGGGCTCACTGTTTGCCACAGGATACGGTATCTATAAAGGTGCCTATGATGACCTGTCAGACCTTGAGTTCGGTGAGATGTTCTCCGCAGGAATCGCTACAGCGGTTAAGAACTACAAGACATCAGGTTCAGAGATGGCGAGCGCGATCAGCGCGTTGGGAGCTACGGCAACGAATAACAACGTGCCGCTTGAGGAACAGCTTGCTATCCTTGGACAGTTACAGACAACCATGTCGGGCTCTGAAGCCGCGACAAAGTACAAGTCCTTCCTGAATCAGGCAACGAAAGCAGGAGAGGCACTCGGATTGCAGTTGACAGATGATAACAACCAACTGCTCTCCACACCGGAAATTCTCGAAAAACTGAAAGGAAAGTACGGAGAAACCATAGACGCAGTAGAGAAGAAAGAACTGAAGGATGCCTTCGGAACGGATGAGGCGGTTGCCATGATCGACCTTCTCTACAACAATGTGGACACCCTGACAACCGGGGTGGATGACTTGTCGGCATCCATGAAGCAGGGGTCATCAGTCACACAGGAGATGGCGGAAGCCATCAACAACACGCCTGAGCAAAAGTTCCAAGTATTGAAGCAACAGATACATAACAATGTTGAGGAACTTGGAAACGGACTACTTCCTGCGGTCAATGACACAATGGACAAGGTGAGCGGTCTGATCAAGCGCGGAGGCGAGTGGATAAGCAACAACCAACAGACAGTACAGACCATCATGAACATAGCGTTGAAGCTTGGAGTATTCCTTGTGGTAGCCGGAAGCGTGATGGGAATAGTGGGAAGCCTCGGCAAGCTTTTCTTGTCGATGAAGAACACGATCGGGATAGTGAAGACCGCGGTGATGGGACTCAACACAGCATTCCTTGCATCGCCCGTGACATGGGTCATTGCCGGGATAGTTGCCCTGATAGCGATATTCGTTGTCCTATGGAACAAGTCGGAAGCCTTCCGGAATTTTTGGAAGGGACTATTTGCACAGGTTCAAAATGCAGTACAGCAAGCATGGACGAGCATACAGCCTGCGCTACAGAAACTCGGACAGAAGCTGACCGAACTATGGCAGGCGGTACAGCCAATCATCCGGATTATAGAAAAGGTCGGAGCCGTTGTCCTGACTGTCCTCGGTGCCACATTTGCCGGGGCGATACAGGGAGCACTCTCAGCACTGACCCCTCTGATCAACGCGCTGACAAGCTTCACATCATTCGTGACCAACGTGGTGAATGCAGTCGTTGCGCTATTCCGGGGCGATTTTTCAGGGGCTCTCGACTTTGCATCAGCCGCAGCCGATGATTTTAAGAATTTCATCCTGAACGGATTCGATGCGATCCTCTCATTTATCGGTGGCTTTGCATCCGGATTCTTGGATGCGGTGGGCGGTGCCCTGTCTGCAATCGGAATTGATGCGTCAGAGACAATATCGAAGATGAAGGATACCGTGAAAAACGGGCTCGAAGCTGTGAAGGGATTCTTCGGAAATATCTTAGGGGCGGCATCCGATACGGTCAAGGAAAAGCTTGGCAACATGAAGGCTGCATACGAGGAACACGGTGGTGGAATCCAAGGTGTGGCAGCCGCAGCTATGGAAGGCGTGAAGGGGTATTTCACATCAGGATACACCTTTATAGATAACCTGACAGGCGGCAAACTTACGAGCATCAAAAACTCAGTAAGCGAGAAAATGTCCGGAGTTGCGGAGACGGTATCATCCAAAATGTCCGCAGCGAAGGAGTATGCATCAACGCAATTATCGGCAATGCAGGCATCTTATGAGTCTCACGGAGGTGGTATCAAGGGTGTGGCAGCCGCAGCTATGACAGGCGTACAGAATACGTTCTCGACAGCATACTCGGCACTGGACACTATGACAGGCGGAAAGCTTTCAAGTATTAAAAATACTGTGAGTGAGAAGATGTCCGGGGTTGCAAACGCAGTGTCAACCGGAATGTCAGCAGCCAAGAACTACGCAACAACACAATTATCTGCGATGCAGGCATCCTATCAGTCACATGGTGGGGGCATCAAGGGCATCGTGGCAGCAACAATGACCGGGGTACGGGGTACCTTCAGTACAGCGTACTCCGCGATCAACACATTAACAGGAGGAAGGCTTGAGAGTGTCCGCTCTACGATTGCTAACAAAATACAGTCAGCGAGAGATACGGTCAACTCCGTGCTTGAAAGCATCAAGTCGGCATTTTCGTCTAAGCTTCAGGCAGCTCATTCAGTAGTGACCGGAGCAATATCACGAATCAGGTCAGCCTTCAATTTCTCATGGCACTTGCCTAGTCTGAAGCTCCCACACATCAGTGTGAGCGGAGGAGTTGCTCCTTTCGGAATTGGTGGAAAGGGTTCCCTGCCGCATTTCTCCATCCAGTGGTACAAGGACGGAGGTATCCTGAACGGAGCCACGATCTTCGGACAGATGGGCGATAAGATGCTCGGAGGCGGAGAAGCCGGAGCTGAGGCAGTCCTTCCGCTTGCCACACTGTGGACAAAGATGAAGGAAGTTGTCGGCAACGTGGTCAAGGGCGAGAATGAGGAAAGCAAGTCAGATGTACAGCAGACAGGCGCAAGCATCACAAGCGCACTGACATCCAAGGCTTCAACCTTTAAGCGTGAGAAAGAGACAACCACAACAACCAACAAGGAGACAATAACAACAGAGAGATGGGGAAAGAACGGAAACATGAGCATCAACAGCATCCACTTCACGGTAGACATCAGCAAGATCAAAGACTTGCCACTACTCTACAAGCTGATAGATGAGCTGAAGGATGCACAGAACCGGACGGATGTACCTGTCAATGCGTAGGAGGTGAAACAAGGTGCTTTATGTAAGGGACAAGGTAGCAAAGCTTGGGAATGTGATACTCGGAGGAGAAGTCACAAGCGTGGAGATCACGGAAGCCGGAAGCGTATATGTGGCACAGGACGAAAAGGGACGGTATAAGAAGTCCCAACCTGTGGGATACGAAAACGGCAAGGTGAACATTGACATTCTGCTTGAAGATATGAGCGGATACTCCACACTTGCACAGCTCCGGGATATGCAGAATCTCTTTAAGGGGCACGGGCAGGACAAGCCGAAGCTCCTTCCAATCGTCAACGATGACTGTGCTGCAAGAGGAATCACACAGGTGTACTTCAAGACCCTGACATCCAAGAAAGTGATCTCGGAAAGCAAGAGAATCGCCACCTTGGAACTGTGGGCTCCAAACATTGGCGCGGTCAAAGTGATCAAGAAAAAGAAGAGCGCCAAGTCAAAGAAGAGCACCAAGTCAAAGAAGAGCAAGAGCAAAAAGAGCAAGACAAAGAGCCCTGCGAAGGATAGCCGGAGCACGAGCAAAGCTAAGAAAACAGCTAAGAAGATAACCAAAAAGAAGTAGGAGGTGAGTGGCTTGGGAGAGAAGAAGCTGATATCTCCGGAGTTTAGGGTGACAGTCGGAGAGTACGAGATCAAGGACGGAGTAGAGGTGGAATGCTTCTCAAGCCGCGAGTCTCATATTGATTGGTGCCGGGTGGAGCTATCGCCAAGGCTTCAGGGGCTGATAAAGTTCAAAGACATGGATGAGGCTCGGGTGGAACTTGGCTATGAGGATGACTTCGACACGCTGATAGATGGATATGTCCGGTGCAACGGAAGTGACTACTGGAAAGAAATCATGATCAAGGATGACATGATGAGACTGGAAAGGGCAACCGTGAAGGGGACGTTCATTGACTGTACACCACAGGATATCATCCGATACATCCTGACAAGGGCAGGCATAACGGACTATGAGTTGACGGATGAAGTCTACAGCAAGAAAAAGGTCTACTCAATAGAAGAAAAGAGCGGAACGGCTGCAATAGCAGAGATCAATAGCTCATGGGGGATAAGCAACCCGTTCTTCTTCCAAGAGAAGATATTCCACTGGGGAACCAAGAAGGAACAAAAAGAAGCATATGTCCTCGAAGAGGACGAGACGATCATCTCACTGAACAAGTATGGTGATATGTGGGAGGCTGAGACAATAGCTATCCCGTGGATACACCATAGTCAGGAGATTATCGTGGAACACAGCAAGTACAGCGGCACCGTGGTTGTCGAGAAGACGATCGTCAGAAGCGATGACACCGGGGCTGTACATATGTATATCTATTGGAGGTGATGGACGTGTCGGATATGATGAAGAACTTTGTGAAGCAGGAGCTTGACGATCAGATAAAGACGAATTATCCACACATGAGATATCCTCCGTGCATTTATGCGAGAGTGGTGAAGGCATCCAAGAAAGAAGATACTTACACCGTTACTCTCAAAATTCTTGACAAAAACAGGCAGACAGACACACGGTTCCCGGAGGTTCCAATGGTATCCACGAAGGTTCCTGTGACATCCGGAGACATCGTGGTCGTGATGCTGCTATATGGAGAGTGCGACCCGTATATCGTGGGGAGGTGTGACTGATGCAGATGGTAACAGAAGAGGATATTGACCTCATGCTTGATGCGGATGGTCAGCCTACAGCCGGGACAGACGGTCAGTCAGAGCTTGCGGAAGATGATATGTGTTGGCTCCAAGACCTGAAGAACGAAGCCCTCACAGAAGAGGGAGAGCTCTTCTACGAAGACGAGGAAGGCAATGGAAGCTATGGCTTCGGTATGCTCGACTTCGGTCAGGAGGAGTTTGATGAGTTCACAAAGCTTGAGATACAGCAGAGGATAAGGTCGAAGATGTCAAAACGCAGCTACATTGATGCGGCGAGTATCAACATAGATGTGAGTTTTGAAGGACACAGCTACAAAGCCCGTGTGACATTCAAGAGAAATGACAGCAGCACGGTGTACGGCATAAACATTGAAAGTGACGGAGTGGAGGTGATAGTAGAATGATAGATGAGGACATCATGGAGAAGATCATACCGATTCCTGACGAGGAGGAGGAAATGGAAAACATAGAGGCGGAACTTGCGGAGGCAGACTTCCCGATCACGAACTTCAAAAAAGGCGGAGTGTTCTACCATATCATCCGGATGTTTGTGACACTGTTCATCGAGCTGAAGCAGCTCGCGAGGACAATCTTGAACTCTTGCTTCATTCTCCATGCACAAGGAGATTGGCTTGAAATTAAAGCGGCAGACTTCTCCAAGAGCCTGAAGGAGGCTGTGAAAGCGAGAGGCTATGTGACGGTGTACCGGGCAGAATATGACAATGCCGTACAGGTAACAAAAGGACATTGCTTCAAGACGGAGCCGGATGCATCGGGCAATGAGCTGAAGTTCTATGCCGTGGAAGATACGGTCATAGATGCCGGAGTACAGACCGGGAAGGTGCTTGTGGAAGCAGAAGAGCCGGGAACTTATTACAACGTGACTCCGGGCAAGATAACCATATCCATGATACATATTGACGGTATGGATTATGTGACCAATGAAAAAGAGTGGCTGATCAGGGAAGGAGCTGACGTGGAAGACTACGAAGACCTGAGAAGCCGATGTACAAGCAGTTGGGCGGAACTTGCGACACGAACGATCGAAGAGAAGCTCAGGAACGCTGCAAGGTCTGTGCCCGGTGTACTGGATGCAAGGGTGGACGCACAGCATCCGAGAGGTCAGGGAACCGTGGACATCATCATCACGAGCTCTGCCGGGGAAGCATCACCGGAGCTGACAGCAAAGGTCGAGGAAGCAATCGAACCATTGAGAGGGCAGTACGCGGACTATCTTGTTAGATCGAGTGAGGTAGTAGTACAAGACATCAACGTGGTTGTATATCTCGCACAATACGCTTCAACGGATGGAGTGAAAGAAAAAGCACAGAACATCATCAGCAACGTCATGAAGCTGCCGAGGGATGAGATGAATACCCTGTACAAAGACAGCATCATCAGTGCTTTATGTGAGATTGAGAACTACAGGAAGACGGTGTTCAAAGCTCCGACAGAAGACATGGAGCTTGGCGGAGACAAGGTGATCATGGAAGGGAACATCACCGTGGAGGTTAAAAACGTAAAGGGAGAGTGATAAGATGGAAAGCTTTATAGAATATATGTGGTATCTCTTCACCTCTCCTTTTAAGAAAGTCAAGAAAACCCTGAATCACTGGTACACTCTGTGTAAGGTGTTCGGGAAAAGGCTTGATGAATGCAAAGAAGACCTTCTCCGGGCAAGGGATGAAGGCATGGTTGCAACCTGTAGCGATGAGATGCTCCCGGTACACGCGGCAGACCGAAAACTGAGCAGATATACCGGGGAATCACCGGACAACTTCCGCTCACGAATAGCGATGTACGAGGAAGTATGTCAGCTCGGAGGACTGAACGAAGGTATTATCCTTGCGGTGAAAGCTCTTGGATATACCAACCCGATCATCAGGAGCGCGAGGGACTTTAAAGGGGATACATCAAGATGGGCTGAGTTCTACCTGATCATCGTCATGGATGTGGATGAAGAGCATCCGATTGCCTTCGACATCCTGAGAAAGACTGTTCGGCAGTGGAAAGAGGTTGAAGCCAAAGACAACTACTACATGGAATACAAAACGGAGGTCAGGGAACCCCACACGGGGGCATTCCAAAGAGTGGACTATAAGAAGTTTATCTACTTCTATGACTACCTGAAGCTTGACGGAAAATGGCAGCTTGATGGCAGCCATCTCCTTGATGCGGTGGTACACAGCTATCCTACACGAATCGGATATCTGTACCGGAGCCGTTATGAGCAACATTCAGCAGGGCTGTCAATGGCATCATTCCGGAACAGACACACTCTGATCACGACAGTGAATGCAAAGATGGGGTTCCGGGTATATGCAAATTACTTCGAGGGCTTCTACCTGAAAACAGATGGAAAGTGGCAGCTTGATGGAAGCCATGCATTGGATGCCCTGATATACAACGGGGATATCCGGTGGAGCACTGGATACCGGGTGGCACATGAGCAAAGCATCCGGATGAAACAGCAATACAGGACACAGGGAGTCAGCAACAGATATGAGATAAGCCGGGAGCGTATGGCATACAGGCTCACAATAGACTTCTTTGAGTACCTGAAGCTCAATGGACTGTGGAATCTCACAGGGTCGAGAGTGATGGACTCTCAGAGAGTAGAGTATCCGACAAAACAGTCCTATAAAACGGCAGTACACAACAAAGAGAATCTGACCGTCACATGGCACGAAGAACACAACCTCTTCTTCCTTGACGGTACATGGAGCCTTGATGGTTCCAAGATCATAGACGCATATCAAAAAACGGAGGTAATGTAGAAATGGCAACGAAAAGCGTTATCACAAAGATTCGTAGAAAAAAGATGGCTGAAGCGAGTCACACTACAGGAAGAATCGCAAAGATCACACACATCGCCCTTGGAAGCGGTGGAGTGGACGCAAACCGCAAGGTGATCGAGCCTCTTCCTGAGAATGTAAGACTTAAACATGAGGTAATCAGAAAACCATACACGTCATCTACAAAGGTGTCAGAAACGAGCTATGAGTATGTAATCAAGCTCGAAGAGAATGAGCTCATCGGTGTAGAAATCAGCGAGATGGCTCTGATTGATGAGGATGGCGATGTAGCTGCGTTCTCAAATTTCTTGGCAAAAGGCAAGGATGAGACGGAAGTGACCTTCACCATCGAGGACAACTACTAGGAGGTGTAGAAGATGGCAAAGCTGAAAGCATCAGACAACCCTACATTCAACACAGAGATGGAAGCGATGGAGAGAACTACTCCGGGACACTATTCTGAGTGGAATAAGAGACACCAACAGCTTCTTGACAATGACCAGTACCTGAAAGACCAGAAGGATGACGAAGGCTTCAGCGTGGTTGATGGCAAGCTGTGTGTAACATATGAAAGAGAGGACTAAGAAGATGAGCAAAATTACAGAGCCGATGTTATTGGACTCAACAGGCAAGGAGATCGTGGAGAAACTCCACACACAGAATATGCTTCTGAACCTTATGGCAGGAGCAGCGATGGAAGGTACAACGAGCATGGCTGAGATCAGGAAGATCGTGCAGGCAGGCAAGGCATCTGAAGTGTATAACATTGGTGATCAGATCGTGGTACCGTGGACGGATGTGGCTACCGGACAGAAATATGAAGCAGTGGGAGATATCGTCCGCTTCGGGAACGTAACCCTGAAGGATGGCGAAGAAGTGCCGGGTATGTTTATCCAGTGGCACTATGCAACTCCGTTCGGTGTGCAGTTTGATAACAACGAGGCATTCTATACAGCAAGTGAAGCAGAGCTCCCGGCAGGAACCTACAACATCACGGTTGGAGCTAACTGGGGAAATAACTGCAAGAACGGTGAGAAGTATCAGTTTGTACTCACAAAACCTGTACCACAGGGCGGTATGCTCGTGGGATTTTGGGGAATGCCTGACAAGACCCCGGCAGAGTGGAGAGTCAGCTCCTACAGAGACGGAGCATCCACGGAAGCAATCGAGACCGTGAGCGTGACAGCAGGCTCCGCAGGAACATCCCTCGGAACATTTACTCCGGCAGGAGATGGCTCCCTTAACAGTCTTCATCGCCTGAGCTATGGATATAACAGGTGGTCGCAGAGTGCTATGAGACAGTGGCTCAACTCGGACAAGCCTGCCGGACAGTGGTGGACATCTCAGAATAAGTTTGACCGTGTACCGGAACAGCACGCAACGAAAGCAGGCTTTATGAGCGGCTTCGAGAAAGAATTTCTTGACTGTATTCAGCCGATCAAGGTAGTGACTGCCCTCAATACAGTATCTGACAAGGCAGATGGGGACACAGAGATCACATATGATACCTTCTTCCTTCCGTCCTTGGAGCAGATGTACATTAACCCTCAGCTTGCCGGAGAAGGCGATGTTTGGGAGTATTGGAAGAGAGCGTCCGGGATGTCAACGAAGATGCAACAGTGGCAGACATATCCTCAGATTAGAACCTATGCGATTGAGAGCCACACATCAGCGCAGGGCGTGCGCTTGCGCTCGGCTTATCGTGACTACGCGTGCTATGCGTGGTATGTGGGCAGCTCGGGCGGCGTCAACACCGGCTACTACGCAGTCCACGCGCTTCGCTGCGCCCCGGTTTGTGTTATCTGCTAATCGCGACATCGTTCATCATCCCCTGCACCCACGGATGCAGGGGATAGATCAAAAAGAGAAGGAGGACATGGTGTGGCAGTAGCAGAGGGCGAGAGAAGCCAAAGCAAACTTGAAGTCATAGTGAGAGCCTTGGACTTGGCAACGTACACTATCAGGATAACAAACAATCAGAAGATATTCCTACCGGAATACAGAAGCTCCCTGACCGATGATATCATCAGGACAGCGAAAGACATCTACATTGATGCATGGACAGCCAACAACATCCTAGTGAAGTCTGCGGATGACTGGAAGATGAGAAAAGCCCTTCAGGAGAGAGCTGCCCGGAACTGCAACAACCTTCTTGCGCTGATACAGCTTGCAAAGACAATCTTCCACTTAAAATCAAAGCGAGTAAAGTATTGGAGCGAGAAGACCATTGATGTGAGAGGATATCTGAGAAGTTGGAGAGATGGAGATAGTAAACGCTACGGCAAATAACCGGAGCTTTACAATAGGGATGTAGGCTGTAACGCAGAACGTGCGCTTGCGCTCGGCTAATCGTGACAACGCGTGCAATACGTGGAATGTGAACAGCTCGGGCAACGTCAACAACAACAACGCAGTCAACGCGCTTCGCTGCGCCCCGGATTGTGTGGTATTAAGGACATACAAGCCATCTCATAGAGATGGAGTCCGACCAATCTAACACAAGGAGCCGAGTTCCCTGCCAATAGGCAAAACAATACTATGATGATGTAATCACCGCCCCTGATCGGGAGGTGTGCGCTATCAACATCATGGAAATAAATTGAATAACGAAGAGGATATCATAGGGTTTGAAGCTTTGTTTGAGTCCATGCAGAAATGCAAGAAAGGCGTTATGTGGAAGGGGTCAGCCGCCCACTACGTCCTCAATGGACTGGAAGAGACCCTGAAGCTTGAGAAACAACTCAAAACAGGGACATATAAAGCAAGGCAGACAACGAAGTTCAGAGTGACATACCCTAAGCCGAGGGATATCGTGAGTATATGCTTCAGAGACCGAGTATATCAGCGGAGTCTCAATGATAATGCCATCTATCCGGCAATGACCAAGAGCTTCATCCAACATAATTGTGCCTGTCAGAAAGACAAGGGCACGGACTATGCAAGGGCAGTGCTTGATGAGTTTCTGCATCGACACTACAGGAAGCACGGACGGGCAGGCGGAGTCTTACAGGTGGATGTACATGGATATTATCCCAACATGAAGCATCAGGTTGCAAAGGATAAGTTCAAGAAACACCTTGAGCCGAACATCTACAAGCGAGCGGAGGCGGTACTGGAAGACCAGTATGAGGGCGATGTCGGATACAATCCGGGAAGTCAGATGATACAGATAGCAGGAATCTCCGTACTTGATGAATTAGACCATTTTGTCAAGGAACAACTCAGAATCAAGAGGTATCTGAGGTATATGGATGACTTTCTACTAATGCACGAAGACCTTGAGTACCTTGAACAGTGCAAGGTCAAGGTGATTGAGAAATTGGCTGAATATGGCTTTGAACCGAACCCCAAAAAGACAAAAGTGATACCGATAACAGAAGAAATCCTCTTCCTTGGTTTCTATTACAGGCTGACGGAGACCGGGAAGATAATCATGAGACTGAATCCGGCAAATGTGAAGCAGGAACGCAAGAAATTATACAGGCTAGTGGCTAAAGCCAAGAAAGGCGAGCTATCAAAGGCTAAAGTTGATGAATGCTTCAACGGATGGAAAGACCACGCAGCAAAAGGAACCTCCTACCGACTTTTGAGACGGATGGAGGCATATTATAAGGAATTATGGAGGAATCAAGATGGAATATCGACAGATCAAAACAAGCGTTTATGAAGAACGCGAAAAAGAAAATATGAGAGCCACCATCGCGGAGCAGGCAGCCATCATTGACTATATCGCTCTGATGACGGATGTTGAGCTCCCGACTCAGGATACAGGTATGGAAGAAAGCGAGGTACAGTAGTATGACAACACAGAAACAGGCAGAACACAGTAGAAACTTTGAAAAGTACAAAGGATATTATGATCACGGTTTTTGGAATGCCAAGATGCTCAAGAACGCGGTAGTGAAGAAAGCTATCACAGCGGATGAGTTCGAGGAAATCACAGGAGAGATTTATACAAAATAGTGAAAACGCCTGCCACGGTATCCGGACACACCGACCGGATGACTTTGGCAGGCTTTTATAAAGGAGGCAGCCTTGAGACGTATTGAGATTAAGATAAGGCTAAACGTCCCGGAATCAAGTGCGATTCTGAATGACATCAGCCGCTTGATAGAGCGGTATCTGAAAAGGAATAAAATTGAATTTCACAGCATAGATGCAAGGGTCAAATTCGATGATGATGAGTAACGTTATTCTCATCGAATGTGTCAAAAAAATGAGAGGGCGAAAGCCCTCTTTTTGAGTCTGTTTTCCGGGAACTATTTCCGAAAAGTTTTTGACAACGATTTTGAGAATTTGTGACAAAAATTTTGAGCAGCTACATGCAGAATACTGGGGTATTGTCGGGCTGTTACACGACATTGATTTTGAATTAT
>ERZ808240.1059-NODE-1059-length-34922-cov-6.799983_pt1 | contig 34922 bp, 26 predicted proteins | sample MGYA00521084_ERZ808240 | MGnify/ENA primary metagenome ERZ808240 (study PRJEB31516, sample SAMN03275571) | gut metagenome | biome: mammalia-associated habitat; material: feces | host: Papio cynocephalus | place: Kenya | collected 2012-08-06 ... | reverse complement strand
CACGGGAGCACTACGCCGCAAGCGGCGGGGTATTCCCCATCCCACCACGAATAAATTTCGGCAGCACAGTCACAGCAAAATACATAATCCACGCAGAGTTTTTGTGCAAAGATCTGCATCAGATCTTCCATGCGGCAGATACTGTCCTTTGGTTTAGTCGGCTTGTATTCCACAATGCACAAATTTTTCCCCTTTAACTCGTCCGGAGTTATGTACTTGCCGATTTCCTGCGCAGTTGCCTCAATGCAGTCCGTCACACCATATAGTTGATACTCTGGCAGATCATTGTAGACCGGCACGGAGGTATATACCCGGCGTCCCCGCGACAGATAGCCCTGATCCGGATCATGTACCCGTTCATGCATCAGATTCGCTTTTGTGACAAAATAGTTTTCTGCCCAGGCTCTGTCGATTTCGATCAGCCCCCAGCGATGGGGACAATACAGATAATGCTGAATCGATCGAATGGAAATTTCGATTTCTTTCATGGCTCTTGCTGACTTATCTACAGCTTTTCAGTCAGTTCTACACCTTCCGGCATCTGGCGGTCAACCGTGATCTCATAATCACTGAATGCACGCGGTGGTTCCTCTGCATCTTTTGGCTCAACCTTAATTTTTTCAAAAAGCAGATGAGACGGTGCGTTGCCTAAAATGCAATCGTGCTTAAAAACATAAAGTTTACGCATGCACATTTTGCCCCTTGCCGCACTGTGGTCAATTTCAAACATATTGATGATCGCCTCCCACAGCACATCTAAATCTTCTTCCGAAAGCCGGGTTGTTTTCTGTGCCAAAGCTGCAGAAACATAGCCTTCCGCACGATACACAGCATATGGGATAATGCTCTTTCTGCCCATTTCGGTATTACCGGTTTCTGTTCTCTCTTCGGTCGTGCGAGCCTGACGGGTTATCGTCACATCTTCAATGAACACCGGCGATACACTTCGTCCAAAGGTCAGCTGCACCGGTCCTCTGACAATGCCGCATGGATCATTTCCTGTAGACATGACCGCTCCGAAAGTTCTGACGTCAAAATAATTTCTGCACATATATGCGCAAGCTTTCTGAACATCATCGACCTTTTTCCCTTTTAGACCGGTTTCGAGCCCTTCTTTTTCGTAAGCCTCGGTAAACTTGGTGTTCAGTGCGCGATCAGGCTTTACCAGAATGTTAAAGCCTTGCTGTTCTTCTTTACATAATTCCACATAGTTCCGTATCTTCCGTTTCAAGCAAACATCCGTTACATATCCATATCCGGTTTCTGCATCTACACGCGGTGCATTGCCTGCATCTGGGTCTCCGTTTGGGTTACCGTTTTCAACATCAAAAATCATTACGAAATCATATCGGTTTTGAATAGCCATGGTTTTCCTCCTTGTAAAACATCTATTGATTGCTTTCTGCTTTCGTATAGAAAGTCTGCACCTGCTGATAATAGCCGATCATGAATCGCCCCTGGTCCTCCAAAGATAATGTTTTTGGGAACTCATTGGTCATCATATTCATAATTTCACCGACTAACTTGGCGTAGAAAATCTGACTTCCCTCGCTGATTTTTTTCATATGATATTGGGAAAGTTTGATCAACGTTGGAAAAACACTGGCAGGTTTCGCTGCAGCAGATGCAAAGTATTTGTCCTTGATCGTACTGTTTAACTGTCCTCCGCCAACCGAAAAGTTCTGCATATTTTCCAGAACCGCGAATAATCGTCCGCACAAATATGCCGGATTCTCATTTTGCCTGTCTAAAGCCACTTGTACTCCCTCCTCTTCATTCCGTATCAAATATGCCTTTATCACACCCGCTCTGGTGTCATTGATGTATTTATCCGTTTTCACTCTGCGCACCATGGTTTCCAATATGGAACGTGCATATAATCTGTTATAAACTGCAGACTCAAGCAATTCTGCAAATAATGCCGGATTGATTTTATCGGAACTGCTTTTGGGCGAAATGCACTCTTTTTTGATCCGGGACAGCGGCACGACCCGCACCTCCTTGGATACCTGCAGTTCATCCTGAAACTTTGCGACGTTCCACAGCATGTCCAAAAACTTTTTCCGATAGAGAAATTTGACAGAAATTCTGGACGAATTTGGTTTCAGTCCGACGATATAAAAGTCAAGATCGCCGTCTAAATCTGCATCGAATGCTTTCAGTTCGCTGGTTGTGACTTTTGTCTGCATGCCTCGCTCCAGCAGCTTCTTTAAGCTCGCATTGACCGCTTCCGCATCGGGCTTACGTTCGGATTGACCCATCAAAAATTCTTGCAGCGCCATTTCATGTTCATCGCCGCCGTCCATCGCCCAAAAAGCAATGGTAATATCATCCATGATCATGCGGTGCGACCGCTGTTTGAGAATGTAATTCAAGGCCTCCGTGTACTTACGCATTGCAAGTTCTGAAATATTGCTGTTATAGGACTGATCATTGCCATAGGAATTTTCCGACGAATTATTGAATCCGATCAAAACCCCGCCGGTCGAAGCGCCCCCTTTAACGCCTTTGATCTTGCTGTGAATCCTTGCAATGTCAGAAACTTCTCCTGTAATGGCACACTGTGCCTGATGCTCACCGGGCTGACTTTGGCTCTGTGCATATTCACGTTCCCATTTTGCTTTGATCTGCGGATCATCTTGCAGCAACAAATCCGGATTCCCGACAAGACAGAATGCAAACCCTGCGCTTGCGTAATCTTCTCCTAAGTCCAAAATATATCGGTTTTCTGTTTCAGCCTCCGGATTCCAGGATTGCAAAAAGTTACGGAATGCATCAATGATCGGACTGTTGAACCCATCAATAAATTCTAAGTTCCGTTTCACAAACGCCTGATGCGATTTCACAGCCTTTTCGGTTCTGTCCTGCGGATTCAGGCTGTCTTTCTCGCGATTCAGCCCAAAGATGTACAGCGGCCTGTGTTCGATCGTATTGCTCTCAATGCCCGGTTTCTCCGTTCGCTTTGGAAAATACATTGTCTTAGGCTCCAGTACTTCCTTTTCTTTCCCGTTCTTCTGCACTTGTATTTCTGTCTTCTGGCAGGAAATGATTTTATCGATTTGCCCCTCCGGCGTCAGTACAATTTTATATTTGATCGGCACCTCGGAATAACCGTCCGGAACAACCAGTCCTTTTTCTGCCAGCACATCGTAGTAATCACATAAGGCTTTGATCAGCATCGCAGTTCCTCCCTATACTTTTCCACATCGATCACACCGTTTACCATATGCGGATGATAGTACATGGTCGTTGCTCGATCTGAAAATTTTGGATCATCCCAGTCTCCGTTGACCGGAACACCGCCATCCTCAAAATTGACTCGATAACACATGTACCCAAGGTCCACATCGCCGGATTCCAAGATCGTACTGCTGATGAGATCATAATCAAAATTCTCAATCAAATCTATCCGTCTGACCGGAAATTCACTGCACCCGAAGCACGGCTGACGGAACCATTGTCCTTTTTCGATTCGACGTTTAATGATGTTATAATGTTTTTTCTCTCCGTCTGTTTCCTCTTCATTTTTTAATCCGGTCAGCTCAAAATGAAAGGCGATCCCGTACTTGACATTTTTCAGTACCATGGCTGCCCGCTGGCTGCGGCATTCTGACGTGTAGATCTCCGGTTCTCCGCCTTTGCCGTTCATACGGCTTTTCATCGCAGACAGCAGCACTTTGTCTTTTACTTCATTACGCCGAATGTTTGCGAAATCGATGGGATTGAAAACCACGATCTCATCAATGACATAGCGAATTGCTGGTTTCCAGTAGATGCTTTTCAGCATGCCTTCCAATGCACCCGGTGTCGGCACGTCATAACTGACGCGCTCCACCTTGAACTCGCTTCGCGTAAAGCAGGCGTAGTCGCCCTCTACAAGAATTTTGAATCCGTAACTCATACAATCACTCCCTTCGTATCCTTTGTTTCTATCTATAAAATATAATCGGTTAGCTCTATGTGGATCCCGGTCTTTTTATCATAATAGTTTTCATTCGTCAGACACCAGATCCCACGTTCATAATCATCGATCACACCCTGTTTCTTCAATTCTTCGAATTCCTTTTTGCCGACAGTGCAGGCGTACTTCTGCAGTTTACGACTGCTGACATGTTCCTGATAACGGATGCTCTCTATTAGTCTGCGGCTCTCCGCATCCTGCGGAACAATAATGGATTCGGTTTTATCATCAATCAGATGAAACTTTTCCGCATAGCTGCGAAATGGGATGCTTGTAATATTCAAACCATTCTTTCTGCAGTAACTACTCATGGTGTTACCTGTAATTTTCTCCAGGTTCATGCCAAACAAACGGTCATAATACTCTCGGATACATCCAGGATCCGTAATCCTATCATATTTCGCAAACATACCTTGTGCCAGCTCGCTTGCTTCCGTTTCCCGCGAACGCAACTCTTCATCAGCAAAGGAAAAGGTATACGTCACTGCATGTTCCCGTCTTCCCTCACGGTTGCATCTGCCGCCGCTCTGCAAGATACTGTCCAGTCCTGTCATTTCCCGAAAAACTGTTTCCAAATCCAGGTCAACACCCGCTTCGATCAAACTTGTGGAAAAGATTCGAATTTTTCGTTCCTCCGGCACATTGGCAAGTCCCGGAAAATCTTTTTCCAGTGCCTTTAACTTCCTCCGTATTTTTTCTATAATTTCCTTTCGGTCAAGCGCCGTTAGATAAGTGGAAAGATAGTGTTTATCTCCATCTGCAAGTTCATATAGCTTTCTTGCTGCCTGTTTGCTGTTAGTTACGACCAAGGTAGATGCTGCACTGCCGACCTTGCTCAAAAGCGCCTCTGCGGATAAGGCTCCCAGTTTCTCAAAATTACATTTTTCAAACTTCGTAAAGTCTTTCGTATCATCGATCAAGTTCAGGATTTTTTCTCCTGTGATCGTATACTGCCGCAGCAAGGTTTCAAAGTCCGGCATCGTTGCAGTCAGGAACAAAGCTTCACTGTTTAAGTGTTTTGTCGCATAAGACACTGCTTGTAAGCATGGCTGCAGATACGCCATCGGCATCAGGTGTGCCTCATCAAAGACCAGAATACTATCGGCAACATTATGTAGTTTGCGCAGCTTCCCACGCTTATTAGAATGCATCGACTCAAAGAATTGAACCGCCGTCGTGATGATAAATGGTGCATCCCAGTTTTCTGTTCCGTTCTTCAGTGCATTTCGGTAGTCTTCCTCCAGATCCTCCATATCTTCATAGGAAAATGAAGATTGATGCCGCAGGATCTGTGCATCTTCACCGAAGATTTTCTCAAACTCTGCTGCTGTCTGATCGATGATGTTGTTGTACGGGATCACATAGATGATTCGCTTTTTCTGTTTCGCAATCGCCCTTTGCAATGCAAACTTCACGCTGCAAAGCGTTTTCCCACTGCCGGTCGGCATATTCATCAGATAGATTTCCGCATCCTGCTCCGCTTTGGTAAAAGCCTGTTCCTGTAAGCGTCTGCGTGCCCTTTGCAATTCTGTCTCGCAAACGAACGCATCTAACTGCCGGTTCACTTTATCCAGGCACCTCTGAAAATCCGCCTTTAAGGTATCCTCGGTTCTTGTCTCGCAGAAGGTTCCCGTGTCAATTGAGTCTGCATCCACCAGGCAGGAAAAACAGTATCTCACGATAAACGCAAAGTTGTCAATTGCTGCGTCATCCCTGTTCTTCTGCGTGATACACTCTCGCATAAGAAATTTTCCAATCTCCATTTCATCAATTTTAGGTAATTCGATTTCCTTGCGATATGCATCAAAATTCTCACCGTTGTCCTGCGCGCAGCGTTTTTTCTTCTGTTCTATTCGCGTGCGAAGTATGGATGCATGATCCTCCCGGTAAGCATCACTCAGAAGTCCTGCATCCGGAATGCCCGCATGATGTCCTGCAATACAAAGACCTGCAATCATGCTTACGGCAGAACCGTAAGATTGCTCTGCAACAACCGCCCCTGCCGTAGAATGATCTACACGGATATTTTCGCCATTTATTTTTCTTTGAAAGTCACTGCAAAACTTCCCGATATCGTGAGCCAATCCTATCACGAAACATAAACGTTTCAGCTCCGATATCGAAAACTGCTCGCATAAGGCTGCAACATTTTCGCTGTGTTCCCGTACGCTTTGCTTTTCTCCCGTCCGTTCATTGATATGTGCGATATACATGCTCGCGATCACCACCTTCTCCAAAACTTTTCCTTGCGTAAAATCTTAAATCGTGCTATGATGAAGTCAAGAAGGAGCCTTACGGCTTCGCCATTTACGATTCTAGGCTATTGATTAGCCTTGCCGCTCTTGGTTTCAGCAGGAGCGGCTTTTTTTACAGAAGAAATGGTTATACGCAAACGTTTCATCGTTATGGTAATTTTCATTCCACATTGCCTCCTTTCTAAAATCCAAAGGACCTTTTGAAATTTGGCTCAGCCGCCCGGCTCCATATTTTTGACAGTTTATATTATAACTCACTTTTCAATCGCAAACAAGTGTTCTTTTTTTATAATCTCATGTTAAATATCTTATGATAAAGTTTACTCTAATTATCTACCATTGTCAATAATTTTATCTAACTTTTAACAATAACCTGCAAAAAAATAAACTGTTTGAAGCCTCAACTCAATCAGTTTATTTCATAAAATATTTAACATATTTCTACTCACGTCTCGCGACGACTGTCCCTCGCGTTTTGCCGTTCCGCCTCGGACAAACGTTATTATACCAAACTCTTTGCACGCTTGCAAACGTATTTTTTCTTTCATTTCTAGCCCTCTCACCCTTTCCAAAAACCAGCAAACGCACCGTTTTGGGCGGTGCGTTTTGTGCTTCGTCTCTTATTATGTATGTTTTTACAGCACCCGGTATTTTTTAATAGCTTCTGCCATGCGTACCAGGCCGGTTTCCAAGATGACGTGCGGCATTGCCAGATTCAGGCGGATATAGCCTTTGGCGTTGCCGACAAACAGCTTGTCTCCACCCTCCAGCAGAACGCCCGCATGGTTGGCAAAGAACAACGGCAGGTCTTCAACATCCGGCAGTACCTTCGACATATCGACCCATGCAAAGTAAGTTGCCTCCGGGATTTCAAAGACTGCGTCCGGAATTTCTTTTTCCAGAAATTCTTTTACAAAGGTAAGATTCCGGTCAATATAGAGTTTCAGTTCCTCCAGCCATTGACTGCCGTGCTCATAGGCCGCCTGATGCGCCGCGACGGACAGCGGATTGACCGCGCCGAAATTCTTGTCGCGGTGCGCAAACCGCTTTCTTTCCTCCGCGCTGCGAATGATGATATCCGAAAACATCAGACCTGCGATATTAAAGGTTTTGCTGGCAGACATGGTTGTGATCAGCTTCTCGTAGTCCGGCATGACCTTACCCATCGGAATGTGCGCAAGCCCGGTACGGATCAGGTCGCAATGGATTTCGTCCGAAATGATCCAGAGGTCATGTTTTTCAGCGATCGCAGCCACCCTCTTCAGCTCATCCTCCGTCCAGATGCGTCCCGACGGATTGTGCGGATTACAAAGCATCAGCAGCTTGACCTGCGGATCCGCGGCTTTTGCCGCCAGATCTTCAAAATCAATTTCAAAACGACCATTCAACTTTTTGAGCGGAGATGTCACCAATTCCACGTCGTTATATTCACAGGCGTGCAGAAAATAGCCGTATGCCGGTGTCATCGTCAGCACTTTACCGCCGCACGGCTTGACCAGATCTTCCACCAGCTGATACAGCGCCGGAATGACCCCTGCCGAAAAAAGCAATTCTTTCTGCGGGAACTCCCAATCATATCGTTCTTTGCACCATTGGCGGAACGCCTGATAATATTCCGCAGTCGAGATTGCCGTATAGCCCAGGATCTTGCGATCCACACGCTGCTTAATGGCCTCGCGGATCTCCGGTGCAACCGCAAACTCCATATCTGCGACCCACATCCGTACGAATTCATCATCCGCATATGGGAACACCTTTTCCGGACCGCACTGAAAGATATAATCCCGCCACCCTTCAACGTTCAAAGAATTCGTGTGTTTTCTGTCAATGATCTCGTCAAAATTGTACTTCATGCTGTATGCCTCCTTCTATCCTTTGTTTTCATTTCAATTAAGCAGCTTAACTATGAAAGCAGCCTGCATCATGCCGCATGGAAAAAACGTTGCCCCGGTATGGAACAAGTTTTTACTTGTCCGTCTTTCCCCGGGAAAATTCATAATTTCCGACTCTCCTCCACATCCAGCGCAAACGCGCGGTTCAGGCACTGCTGAATACGAATATAGCTCTGCAGCTCCTCCTGCGTAACTTCGCCCAGCATCTCGAAAGTCCTCTGATAGCAGAATTCCTCGAATTTGCGGTGTTTTTCGAAGATCTTCATTCCCTCTTCACTGAGGAAAAGGTGGTATTCCCGGCTGTTTTCGGGATTTCTCCGCTGCAGTACCCAACCTTTGCCTTTCAGTTTACGGATCAACTGTGAACAGGCACTGGCGGTTTTGCCAAAACTCGCTGCGAGCTGTGCGGCAGTCGTCCCCTGACGATTGCCGATGGCTTTGATCATCTGTGATTCTGCCTGAAACATTTTCTCACCCTCATAGTCATGTAACAAGGCATCATAAGCGTTGATCAGCGCAACCCCGTCGTCCAGTACATCGATCGCTGTGCAAAAAGTCTGATAGCGTTCCTCGTTTTTATCCATTCTCCACCCTTCAATTCATTAAGTAGCTAAATAGTTAAGCATATTAACTTTTTAGTTATAGCATGTATTTTTTCTTTTGTCAAGATGAAGAAAGGGTATTATCGCAAACCTTTGTCGCCCTTGCAATGTGTTTTTTCCACATTGGATTTTTTCCTTCACGACCGAAAAAACACAATATCTCTCCGAAAATCCACCTTTTTCCGGTGTTGATCCAGGGCATATGGCGTTTTTGAGTGAGCCTGATTTATTTACGCAAGGATTATTACAAATATCGGAAAATTTCTTGCGTTTTTGAATGCACCCCGCGTAATTCTCCAATCAAATCCTAAAATTGTGGGTTTACAAGTACTTTTCGAGCAAAAAATTGGAAAATTTCCAAGGAGCGCTCAAATTACGCAACACACGACGCAACAAACTGCGGACCATTCACGGCATGCAGCCGGTTACGCGCGATATGCGGCTCGGCAGATCATACACGGCAGACGCCAGGCGGCAGCAGCGGCAGACGCATCAGCGGCCAACAATATGGGCAGGTGCAATCAGTACATTCGTTTGCTGGTATTGGACCAGATACCCATTTTTTCGGCTTCGCAGATCATATCGTCGCGGAAGTCCGGATGCGCGATGTTGATCAGCATCTCGGCGCGTTCCCAGGTGGACTTGCCTTTGAGGTTGGCTGCGCCGTATTCTGTCACGATGAAGCCGGTACAGGAACGCGGGGTCGTCACCACGGAGCCCGGCGGCAGGATCGGCGTGATCAGGGATACTCGGCTGCCGTCCTTGAGCGTTCGGGTGGACGGCAGGCATAAGAAGCTCTTGCCGCCGTTGGAGCGGTAAGCACCGATCACAAAGTCCAGCTGTCCGCCGGTGCCGCTGACCTGTTTATAGCCTGCGGTCTCCGCGCAGACCTGCCCGTAGATATCCACCGCAATGCAGCTGTTGATGGAAACAAACTTGTTGATCTCCGCGATGTTCGTGCAGTTGTTGACCCACTCGACCGGCGCGCAGCAACAGGACGGATTATTGTTGATAAAATCGTAGAGCCGTTTTGTGCCGGCCGCAAAGGAATAGACCGCTCGACCGTGGTTCATCGGCAGATTGATCTTGTTGACGATCTTGCCGGCTTCATAGAGATCCAGATAGGCGTCTACAAACATTTCGGTATGGATATTCAGTTCATCGATATCCGAATGCGCCAGCAGAGAACCGACCGAAGACGGCAGTCCGCCGATGCCGATCTGAATGGTGGAACCGCTTTCCAGATGCTGCACCACATGGTTAGCGATCTCCTGATCCTCTGCCGACGGCGCTTTGACCTTTAATTCTGCCAGCGGCAGGTTTTCGCCCTCGACGATATAATCTACGTCTTTAATGTTGATCTCGTTGCTGTAGCCGTAAGCGAACGGCATATTTTCGTTGACCTCCACGACGATCTTGCGTGCGCCGCGGATCACACCCAGCATATCCGCGACCTGCGGACCGAGGTTAAAGTCACCGTTGCTGTCCATCGGTCCGACCTGAAACATGGCGACATCAATGTGATTGCCGTTGTCATTCCAAAGCTCCGGTAATTCGCAGAACATCATCGGCATATACCAGCAGTTTCCTTCGTCTGCCATACGACGATCCAGTGCGCTGAAATGCGCGGAAATAAAACGTACGTGCTGTGAACCCTCTTCTCCGAGAGCCGCGGCTGCCCGGTAGGTTGCCAGCGGTTCTTCGCGGATTCCGACCGTCGACAAGATCGTAACGTCCCGCAGTTCCGACACCCGCATGGCAAGTGCCTTATCCATGGTATCGATAATCCCTGCGCCGGTTCCGAAATGCACCCGGTATCCATTGCGCACGACCTGCGCCGCCGTCTCTGCGGAAACACGCTTGCTTTCATATTCCAATTTGTAATTATTTGACTGCATTCTGATCTCCTTTCGGACTGCTCCGCAGGCCAGTGGTAAAAGTCTTTATGTACCCTATTATCATACCACTTTTTCCCTACGCATGCACGCAAAACTTTACGTTTTCACAGAACCCAAAAGTAACCTTCGGGCAAAAGCGCACCATAATAGACCATGACCACCGGCTCAGCCGGTGGTCATGGTTTCACCAAAATTCCAAATGGGTACCGTCGCTTGCAGGCTTGCAGTATCCACGCAAATGTTTGTTACGGTTTTCGGTCTTTGGGTCTCCTGCGCATCAACGCCGTAGAGGATTAAAGCGAGTTGGTGCCCTGCCGGCAGAACATGGTCGGTCGGTACCATATGGATCTCATAGGGATAGAACTTTCCCGGTACAATCTCTTCCTTGCTCCACAGGCAGCTTCTATTCTGTGCATTGAGCCATCCACGGGAAATCACTTTATACGGAGACGGTTGTTCTTCCAAGCCGAAGGTGTAGGTTCCGTCCTCCTGCTGAATTTGCTCTTCCGTGATGCGTCTGGCATCTCCCAGATCGACCAGCATCGCGCTTAGGATCGCGGTCTTTTGGTCGATGGCCGCGTCAAAGCTGACCTGTATGGTTCCCGCGATGCGAAGCTCCTGCACTCCGGCGATTTCACCCTGCGCAGCACCTGTTTTTCCCAGTGCGTCCCGGAACGGATTCCAGACGAATTTCAGCCGGTTATGATACGCCGGATCATCCTTGAGCACAAGCTCGTCGAGCCATTCCTGGAGGTTATCCTTTGCTCGATCATAAACCGTCTGCGCGAGATCATCGACAAGCATCTTTTGTCCACAGTTCGTAATTGGGAACTGCTCACCCCGACAGCCGACGGGCGGCCAGTTTCCCGATGCCATCCAGACGGACTGGTCTGCGCCGCTTTCGACCAGAACCGCCGGTTCCTGTTCAATGTCGTTGTCAACGCCTTTGAGGTAATGCTCCAGCCAGCGGTACAGAATCGCAAGCATGTGTGAATCCCGAAGCGTATGGATATAGACGTGCGCGCCTTGATGAAGCATCATCTTGACAGGAACGCCTCGTTTTTCCAGCGCTTTGAAGAACGGAATGCACTGGTTTGTCTTCACGTTCCAGTCATTGATACCGTGAACGATGAAAACAGAAGCCTTGATATGTTCTACCAGGTTCAGATAGTTCCGTTCATCCCAAAAACGATTGTAGTTTGCAGAATCACGGTCCTCTCCGGATACCAGTACATCGAGCGCCATATCATAGGCAGCTTTCACTTTTGCGTAATCTGCCGGATCCTTTGCCCTGCTGAAACAGTATTTGGCCAAGATATCCAAGTCGTCCCCCTGCCAGCCGAGCGCCGGCAGGTTTAACCCGCCGGTGCGATAATAATCATACCAATTGGAAATGGCAGCTTCCGGGATGATCGTTTTCAGCCCTTCTACGCCGGTAGTCGCTACACCGATGCACATCGTTCCAAGATAGGATTTGGCAGTCATTGCCACATTTCCGGTACACCAGGATGCCTTGATTTCAATATTGTCTGTTTTGTTGGTAAAAGCCCGGCATCTGCCATTGAGCCAGTCAATGACAGATTTGAAAGCCAGTACCTCCTCCCGGGAGCCGGTTAAGGTAAAACCTTCCGAGCCAAGGGTTCCCAGACCGCCGCAAAGGACGGTTGCATAACCTCTTTCGTTAAAATATTCATAAATGTCAGAAACGCATTCAAATTCCGGTTCTGCCTCAATCGGTGCATGTTCCGCGAAGCCCATAGTCTGCCGTTCCTCTTGGATGCCGGAAGTTATTTTTTTCTCGTAGGCAGCATAATCAAAGCGGATCTCCGCTTCGGTAATCTGCTGTGCCGGGAAAACTTTGACTTCCTGGTCTACATTGTGAGGCACATACCAGTCTTCATTGCAAGTCATCATATATGGATTTGCGATGAAAATCGCCGGTACCTTTGTGCCAGCAGCCGTTTCATGCGGCAGACGCAAATAAACTGCGATTAAGTCCCGTTTCCCGTCACCATCCGTATCCACCGGTGTTTCAACATAAACGCGTTCTGTTAAGTATGGTTTTGGTTTCTTTTCCATCTTAGTTGTTAGCTTCCTTTTTCTTTGTTTTTTTCAGATACTTGATCCATACACAAACGAAGATGATACCCAAAACGAGCATCGCGATCAAAAATCCGAAATACTGTCTGTATCCGGTCACGCCCGGGTTACTGTCAATCAGAGCACCTGCCAAAAGAGAGCAGAAGATTTCCGGGAGGTATCCTACCGTAGAGATGATGCCGGCCGCCGTGCCGGAGTACTGCTGCGGGATCGCGCCTTCATCCATCATTGCCCAGGTCATCGCATAGTTGACGTTATAGAAGATATAGATGAGAATAAACAATACCGTAAAGGCTGCAATACTGCTTGCCTTGGTTGGAAGGAGCAGAATGCCCAGCGTACCTGCTGCCATAATGATAAAGGAAATCAGCAGCATCTTGCCGGTACCGACTTTATCTGTAATGTATCCGCCGCCAACGTTACCAAACAGGGAGAACCATCTTTTTAATGCAGCAAGCGTTGCCGCAAAAGTTACAGAAGCCCCTAGAATTCCTGTCGCATATGGTGTAAAATAGTAGAGGGACAGTGTGAAGACGTAATTGCAGAATGTAACGAAGCCAATGATCCAAACTGCAGGAAGTTTGAGCACTTCCCCAATTCCCTTAAAGGAAATCCTTTCACTTTCTTCAATTTTATCGTCTTTGACAGTCAGAAAAGACAGTACACCCATTAAAATAGTCAGCACGGAATAGAAGATGATCACATATCTCATACCCTGTACCTGGTCTTCCATCTGTCCCGCACCGATTCTGAACGCAACAACCGCAGCCATTGCCATCAATGCAGCGCCGATTCCTCTGCCACCTTCGAAGAAGCCAAAAGCTTTTCCCTGGTCACCGGATCCGGAAAGAATCCGTACCGCTTTTACACAAGCCGGCCAGAATGCAAACAAAGAACTGATGCCCCAGAACGCATATAAGCAAACCAGCGCCGGAAAGCTCAGCGGAAGCAGATGTACAAATCCTCCGAGCCCTGTTCCAACCAGGGATACCGTCAGAATGGTTCTGGTAGAAAAACGGTCAGCAACAACACCGCCGAATAAGTAAGAAATCATTCCGAATACACCTAGGACACTGCCGAACACACCCATCTGTGTATTGGTAAGATGATAGGTTTCCAGATATACATCATAGTAGTCAAAACGGAAGTAAGGTAATCCGTAGATGATCGCACCACCAAATGCGACAATCAGGATTGCCAGAAAGTTCTTGGACATCTTTTCGCCCAAGCCAATCTTTGCAAGTAACTTGTTCATGATTTGTCTCCTTTTCTTGTAAAAATCACTTGATTAGAATAATCTATATACTTCGGAAAATTTGTTCCGCAAGTAGGCTATATAGTCGGAGGAAGCAAGCGGTCTGCCACAGGCTCTTTCAATCAGTTCATGACTGGAATACAGCGAACCATGCCGATAAATATTTTGCGAAAGCCAGTTGTGAATTTCTTCAAAACGTCCGCCTGCCATCCGTTCATTGATATCGCCGATCTGCTCATTCATCGACGCCCAGAGCTGCGCCGCGGCAATGTTGGCAAAGAAGTAGGATGGGAAATAGCCGACATACCCTGCCGCCCAGTGAATATCCTGCAGCACGCCTTCTGCATCATTTTGAGGAACAATGCCAAGCGATTCTTCATATTTCCTTTTCCAAGCTTCCGGCAGGTCGTCCACGTTCAGCGTTCCGCCGATGATTTCTTTTTCCAGCTCATAACGAATCATGATATGTAGCAGATAGGTCAATTCATCCGCTTCTAGGCGAATCAGCGATGGATATGCGTCATTGACGGCTTCGTAGATTTCCTGTGGTGTATATGCTTTCAGCTCCGGCACAATCTCCGTAAGCGGTTCATAGATAAATTGCCAGAAGCCCTTGCTGCGGCCGATAATATTTTCATACAGTCTGCCAATCGCCTCCTCCATTGCAAAGGACGGAACCTCAGCAAGCAATGTGCCAAGCAGTTGTTTACTGATAGACTGTTGATAGAGACCGCGTCCACCACAATGCAGGATGTTAAAAATACCGCCCCAAAGTTCATGCTCCGAAAAGGTATTGACTACACGTACATCATCCGGCGAGCTTGCCAAAATCGTCGGGTGGGAGCCAATATCGATTCTGCCGCTGTCAAAGCAAAATCCAATCTTTTCTAAAATCATCGTCCAAACTGCCTGTTGTCGCTCCTTGCTGACCGAACCGAGTTGAATCGGCTTCGGTACTTCGCCCTCTTGCTTTTTTTCTGCAATGAGATTCAAAAGCGTAATCAAAACCGGTTTGATTTCCGATACCATTGCATCCATAGTATCAACCGTCAGACCTTCTACATAATATTCCAGCAGCGCATCGTAAGGATTGTTTTGATATCCCCAATACTCCGCGAACTGGCGAAAGGTTTCAAAAATTTTTTTCAAATAGGGTTGAAATACGTCAAACGCATGTTTTTCTTTTGCTTCCGCCCAGATCTGCTCAGATACCGCAATCAGCTCAATGTACTGTTGATATTCATGTTCGGGAATTTTTCGTATGTTTTCCGCACTGGCAGTTAATTTCCGAATCATCGCGTTGGTAATGAAATCATTGTGGCGATTATGATCAAAATATTGTACCAATCGTTGGAACTCACTGTCTGCCAGAAGTTTATATTGCTCACCTGCCAGAAACGACATCACCTTACTTCTGTATCCAATTGCGCTCTTTGGCATATAAGTAATCTTATCCCAGTAAATAAGGGAATTTGTCGTATATTTGAGATATTCTATTTTTTCAATGATAGATCTAAGTTCCGCAAGCTTTGCCTGATCGTTCATAGGTCTTCCTCTTTTCGATTATATTTCTGAAATAATGTAAGCATAACCAGGGCTGCCAGAAAATACAAAGCCGCTGCGATATAATAAGCGGTACGGTAGCCTTCCTGTGTGACGAAAAGGATTTTGCCGGTAAAATTTCCGCTCATAATGCTGACGATGCCTGCCATAAAATTGACGACCGAAGTAAAGGCCGGACGCAGGTTCTTCGGTGCGATCATCATAGAAAGTGAGCTTTCCGCGGGACTTCCCAGATTTGCAAGCCCTGCCCGCATGAACAGGCTAAGGCCAACCATCGGAATCATTGCCTTGCCGAACTGATCTCCATTGGCAATGATCAGCATGAATGGAACAGAAAGCAGCACAGTAAAGCAAATGGTTCCCACAGTACCAAGCTTTTTCACTGCATACGGTGTAAACAGCATGAAAATGACAATGGCCGCGTAAGAGACGGAAACCAAAAGTGAAGAGGTCGCCTTGTCAATATGCAGGTTTCGGTTCAGGAAAACTGTGTAATAAGAGGTAAACAGCCCCATAGCAAAGGAAATCAGTGCCCAGTAAAGCAAATACATGAGCGCATCTTTGCGAAACAGCACCGTGACGATGTCATGTACTTTTTCACTGAAACTTTGCTTCGTCTTCTGACTGTGATCAGCCGTTGCCGCAAAATCTTCTTGCTCTTCTCTGATGAAGAAAATCGGGATCACGGAAAGCAAAGTCACAATTCCTGTGATGATCAGTACATCCCGGTTTCCATCAAGATATGCAGCCTTCGTGCTTTCGGTTACATCTGCAATATATTCGGTCAGTTTTCTTGCCTTTTCATAGGTAATACCTGCATGTGCCGAGAATAGCTTGACGGTTGCTGCCCCTCCCAGGAAAGTGGTCAGGAAATAGCCGACATAGCCCATATAGTAGGTTCTGGTATACCAGTCAATGCTCTTGCTTCCGGCACTGTCTGTATAAGCTGCAACATAAGGCGCCAGCATGATAAAATGCAACTGTACACCGGTCAAAGCCAGAAGTGTTGACAGATAGAAGATCACTTCAGATTTTATATAAACAACGCAGAAAAATGCTGCGGAGGTTGCAACTGCACAAAACAAAAGCAACTTCTTGTAACCGCTCTTTGGCACCAACAGCAGAAGTAGTGCACTGAAAAAGGTTGCATAACCGTAAAAAGCCCAGAAGGAAGTTGCCACCTCAAGAGATACTTCCTGCAGATAGTTGACATAGGTATCATATAAAATACCACTTGCCAGATTGTTGATCACATAACTGACAATAAATAAAATCAAATTGCGTTTATGTCTTTGCTGCATTGAAGAAATGGTTTCCGTCATAATGATTTTCTCCTCATATCATATCCGTTCTATCTGCTCATATTCGTCGGCTGTCGATTTCTTATTTCAGATTATATTGGGTAAAAAACGGATGTAAGGTATTACCGTTAAACCGCGGATCAAATCCCGGTCGATGAAGGATCTCTGTATCACCTGTCTGTTCCAGACGTTTCCGCGCTGCAAGAATTTCTTCATTTTCAATTTGCTCCATGATGGCAAGGAAGACTCTGGCTTCTCGCTTCATTTTCTGCAGATTGAATTTGTGTGTGCGCACGGTCGCTGCACTGATGCCCATTTCTTCGCAAAGGTCTTTGTTATCCTTCTGTTGATATAGCCCGGCGAGTACGTCTTTTTGGGTGTCCGAAAGTCCGTTGATCTGCTTGTCTAATTCTAACAGGCTCCAAAAAACACCGCCATGCGCATCATAAACATGCTCCTGCGTGGCACGCAGTGCCTGCACTTGTTTGCCGCGCGATTCATAAATACGTCCTTCTTCAAACTTCGCACCACAAAAAATGCACTGGTAAATTTGTGCTTCCGCAGACCACACATAGCCACGTGTCAATTCTTCTAAGGTCAGTTCTTTGAATTCCATGCGACGTGATCCTTTCTTTTGTTACATCGACATTTTCCTTATTTGTTTTCTTATTCATAAACATTTGTCAATATTGTTTGCTAACAAGTAAACAGTAACACATTTTTGCTTCCGTTTCAATCATTTTTTTGATTGTTTCGCAAAAAAACAGTACCCTCCGAAACGACCTTGCGGTCATTCCGTGTGTGGTACTGTTTTTCAGATCATCTACCATCAAAGAAGTCACCGCACGCTACGGCTGCAGGCGGTTCCGGTCGCGTGGGAAAGCGGCTGCTTCGCGGATGTTTTCCAGACCGAGTAGTTTTTCAACGACGCGCTCCATGCCCAGGCCAAAGCCGCCGTGCGGCGGCAGGCCGTATTTGTGCATCGTCAGGTAGTTTTCAAAGTCAGCCGGGTCCATATGGCGTTTTTTCATCTTGGCGACCTGCTGGTCGTAATCATGGATGCGCTGGCCGCCGGTGGTGATTTCCAGTCCGTTCAGCAGCAGATCGTAGCTCAAGGTATACCGCGGATTTTCCGGATCATCCATCGCGTAAAACGGCCGTTTGACCGACGGATAATGGGTCACGAACACCAGCGGAGAACCGGTTTCCTCGAGGAAATGCTGCCCCAGCCATTTTTCTTCTTCCGGTGAAAGGTCGACCGGATCGGTGATCTTCTTACCGCTAGCCTTGGCGTAGAGTTCTTTGGCGTCGACAAAACGGATCTGCGGGATCTGTACCGTTTTCAGATCGGGCAGGCGCTGATCCTTGCCCAGCACCAAATCCAGTTCGCCCGCGTATTCCCGGTTCAAGAGATCGAAGATGTAGACAAACATGCGCGCTTCCAGTTCCATCAGATCTTCAAAGCTGTCGATAAAGCCCATTTCCAGATCCATGCCCTGAAACTCGGTCAAATGGCGCGGCGTGTTGGAATTTTCTCCACGGAACACCGGTCCGACCGTAAAGACCTTTTCAAAGACGCCGACCATCGCCTGCTTGTACTGCTGCGGGCTTTGATTCAGATAGGCACGCTGGTCGAAGTATTTGACCATGAACATATCCGCGCCGCCCTCGGCGCCGCCCATGACCATCTTCGGCGGCACAAACTCTACGAACCCCTCTTCACGAAGGAAACTGCGGAAACCGTACATCACGCCGTCCGCGACGCGTATGATCGCACGGATCCGCGGGTTCCGCAGGGCGATGACCCGGTTGTTGAGCATGGTATCCAGCTGCAGATTTTTGATCTTGCGGTCATTAGAGATTTCCAGCGGCAGTTTTTCGGCTGCGCCGCCGACTTTCGTGATCGTTTCCATCTTAATATCAAATCCCAGCGGGCTCCGCTCGTCGGCAGCGATCCGGCCGTCGAGAAGGACCCAATCCTCCGGCTGGACATCATGGATGTCAAAGTTCGACTTTCCTGCCTCCCAGACGCACTGGAACACGCGTCTCGGACTCCGGATATTGACAAAGGCAAACTCGCCCATATCCTTGATGTGATGAATCGCGCCTTTCACACTTACCGGATCACCGTCCTTCAGCGTTCCTTCTGCAAATTTCTGTATTACAATTTCAATGTCGCGTGTCTCACACGGCTGCTGTAAATCGATATATTTCATGACTGTTTCCCATTCTTTCTATTGTTATTTTGCGCACGCACGGCAAATTATACATTTCCCTTTTGCCGTCCTGTCTACCTGCGTGCAATTTCTTCTTTTACCAGCTTGTTGACCAGCGCCGGATCGGCCTTGCCCTGCAAACGGCGCATACACTGTCCGATGAAGAATCCGTAGACTTTTTCATCGCCTGCCTTATACTGCTGTATCAGGTCTTCATGCTCACTCAGAACCGCCTGCACAACCTGCTCGATCATGCTGCTGTCTTCAATGGCTTCCATATGGTGCTCCCTCACGTAAGCTTCGATGTCAAATGTCGGATCACCCACAAAGACCTTTTCAAAAAGCTCCTTGCCCATAACACGGTTGACCTTGCCGCTTACCATCATCTTGACGAACTTCGCGAAGATCTCCGGCACGATGGCAACCTCCTCAGCACCGACTTTATGCTGTCCCATCAGATAGATCGTGTGACCGATCAGCCAGTTTGCCGTTTCCTCCGGTTCCCCGCTCAAGGCCGCCGTCTGCTCAAAAATCTCCGCAAACTGCTTCTCCTCGGTCAATAGCTTTGCTGTCTTTTCACTCATGCCGTAGTCCTGCATGTAGCGTTTCTGCTTGGCTTCCGCCATTTCCGGCTGGGCCTCGGTCAGCCGCTGCATCATCGCGTCGTCGATGGCGATCGGCGGAATATCCGGTTCCGGGAAATAACGGTAATCCTGCGCGTTTTCTTTGGAACGCATGGAATAGGTCTTGCTGCGGTTGTCGTCCCACCGTCTGGTCTCCTGCACGATAGTTTCACCGAATTCCAACGCGTCGATCTGCCGCTGGGCTTCAAACGCGATGGCTCGCTCGATGGACTTAAAGGAGTTGATGTTCTTCATCTCGGTACGAGTCCCGAACTCCGCAGAACCTGCCTCCCGGACCGAAAGGTTGACGTCAGCACGCATGGAGCCTTCTTCCATCTTGCAGTCGGAAACGCCCAGATACTTGAGCGTGGATTTCAGCTTCGTCAGATAGGCGATAACCTCTTCACTGCTGCGAAAATCCGGTTCGGAGACGATCTCCAGAAGCGGCACGCCGCAGCGGTTGTAGTCCGGATAGGACACATCGCCGAACGGAGAATGTACCAGCTTGCCCGCGTCTTCTTCCATGTGGATCTCGTGGATGCGGATCTCCTTTTCCTTGCCGGAGGCCGTGGTAATATGCACCTTACCATCTCTGGCAAACGGCAGATACAGCTGTGAAATTTGATAAGCCTTCGGCAGATCAGGATAAAAATAATTTTTGCGATCGAATTTACTGTATTTGGTAATATCACAATTCAACGCGATTCCGGTCTTGACCGCGTACTCCAGCACCCGCTTGTTCAGCACCGGCAAGCTTCCCGGTTGCCCTGTGCAGACCGGACAGCAGTGGGTATTCGCCTCTCCGCCGAACGCTGTTGTACAGGAACAGAAAATTTTTGTCTTTGTGTTCAGTTCTACATGGACTTCCAGCCCCATCACGATTTCCCAAGCCATTTATCTCACCTCCTGTTCACTGTACGCTGCGCCGCTCATATCGCGCGCGATGCCGCTCTGCGTGCTGCCGGGTCGTTTTCGATGAAAATCAGTCATCTGCTGGAACCTATAGCCGATGTTCAGGACTTTTTGGTCGTCCAGCGCCGAACCGATGATCTGCACACCGATCGGCATGCCTTTCGGATCAAAGCCCGCCGGAACGCTCAGCCCCGGCAAACCTGCGATGTTGACGGAAACCGTAAAAATGTCCGACAAATACATCTGCAGCGGATCCTTTAAGCTGTCCCCCAGCTTTGGTGCGGTCGTCGGCGCCGCCGGCAGCAAGATCGCATCGCATGTCTGAAAGATCTCATCGAAGGATTTTTTAATCAATGCCTTGACCTGCAGCGCTTTCTTATAGTAAGCATCATAGTAGCCGGAGCTGAGGACGAACGTTCCCAGGAGGATCCTCTTTTTGACTTCGCTGCCGAAGCCCTCGGCTCTGGTCTTACAGTACATTTCCATCAGATCGTCGTAGCTTTCGGCCCGATACCCGTACTTCACGCCATCGAAACGGGACAGGTTGGAGCTTGCTTCCGCTGCTGCGATGATATAATAGGTCGGGATCACATACGGAAGAAAATCCATGCTGATGCGGCTGATTTTTGCTCCGGCACGTTCTAAGGTCTCTGCCATATCCAGGGTCGCCTGGCGGACTGCCTCGTCCACGCCATCCTCGATGCAGTCCGGCACTGCGATCCGCATGCCGCGCACATCGCCATCCAGTCCTGCCAGATAATCCTTTGGCTGCATGCTGTCAGGAAGAGAGGTTCCGTCTTTTTCATCGTTGCCGCTGAGGATATCCATCATAGCCGCACAATCTGCCGCGTCCTTTGCGATCGGGCCGATCTGATCCAGGGACGAGGCATAAGCGATCAGACCATAACGGGAAACCATACCGTAAGTCGGCTTAAAACCGGTCACCCCGCAGTAGGAAGCCGGCTGCCGGATGCTGCCGCCGGTGTCGGAGCCAAGCGCGATGACAGCTTCCTCTGCGGCTACCGCAGCCGCGCTGCCGCCGGAAGATCCTCCCGGCACATGCGCCGTGTTCCATGGGTTATAGGTCGGTCCGTAAGCCGAGGTTTCGGTGGTCGAGCCCATGGCGAATTCGTCCAGATTGGTCTTGCCCAGTGGGATCATGCCCGCCGCTTTCAGCTTTTCGATCACTGCCGCATCGTAAAACGGCTTGAACTCTCCCAGTATTTTGGATGCACAACAGGTTTTCACTTCTTTGGTACAGATATTGTCCTTGATGGCGATCGGTACACCGGCCAGCGGTGAAGCCGCCAGCGCCGGATCTCCGGCTTCGATGCGCCGCTGGATCTCCGCGGCAGCCTGCTGGATCGCTTCCGCCTCTGTCTCCTGCTCCGGAAAGGTCAGATACGCATGCAGGCTGCCGTCTGTTTCTTTTACCTGTTCCATGACCGCCTGTACGGCCTCAACTGCGGTCAGCGTTCCTTCTTTGATGGCGGCTCCCAGTTCCAGCGCCGTCATACTTATGATTTTCATTCTATCCATCATTTTTTGTCTCCTGTATTTTCAATCTCTCTCAGAATTTTCCGAAGCATTCCTCTTCATCCGATTCTTTTCGTCTTGCTTCTCCACAGATCTGTCAGTCGATCGTTCTCGGTACGACCGGCATATCATCCTCGGTTTGCGGCATATTTTTCAAAATCTCTTCTTTCGTATTGGATATTCCCACACGATCCTCCCGCATCACATTGGTGATATCAAACACATGGGACAGAGGCTCGATGCCGGTCGTATCCAAGCTGTTCAAGACATCCATATAGGTGACCACTGCACCCAATTCATCCTGCATTTTTTCTGTTTCCGCTTCGTCCAGACTGATCCTGGAAAGCTCCGCAACATAAGTTACCATTTCTTTTGTCATTCTTGTTTTTTCTTCCATTTTGTCCTCCGTCTCATTTCTGCCCTGCGCTTGCGCAGCACCCGGGTTCCGCGCTGCGCTGCATTTTCATGCGCCGCACAGTCCCTATTCTGTGTCACATTAACGCAATGCCTCGATCATTGATAAACGTATCGGGAATGAAAAAAGAAGCCTTTTTCATCCCTCTTATGGGACGAAAGAAAGCTTCCGCGGTACCACCCATATTAACTGCAGCCGGAGCCATTTTACGCCTGCCTCCTGTGCATCCTGCAGTTCTCTTTCTTTGCGGCTGTCACGCTCCGCCTGCGTCCGGTTCTACTTGGAACTGATGCGGCTGCCTGCACTGCTGTGCTCGCCGTGCAGCATAAACTCCGTTCTTCCGGCTGCTCTCGGTTGTTCTTCTCCCGGCCGCTCCATACCGCCCTCTCACCATCGGCGGTTCGCTGTGATGCGCCAAACCCGGGATACTCCTCCGGTCCATGCATTTGATGTTTGTTTTGTATCTCTATAGTTTGTATTTATACCACAACAAAAAACAAAAATCAAGTATTTTTGTTAATTTCAACAATATTTTTTCATTTTTATTTCACATTCGAACAATTCAATTCCCATGATAAATTCTTTTGCAGTGAAACAGGCGTGGGGTCCCGGACATGCCGCAGCATGTTCGGAGCCCCACGCCTGTTTTATCTATCATGCAATGAGAGGAAAACTGCTACTCCATATTTTTGAGCGCCTCACCCAGTGGGATCTTGCGGATCCGGCGCATCTGCACCAGATAGACTACCGCATAGCAAGCTGCTCCGATCGCCACCATCGCCGGGTAGATCCACGGCGCGACGTAATACGTCAGCCAGCCGTTGAAGCTTTGCATCATGATGTAGTATACGGCTCTGATGAACCAGTTGCTGAGCGGCAGGCTGACAAGCAGCGAAACCAGCATCACAAGGCCCGTCGTCACATGATACAGGTTTGTGATCTCACTGTTGCTGTAACCCAGAATCTTCGTCATCGAGATCGCCTGTACGTTTTTCTCGATCACCTGCTTGGACAGCAGGTAAATGACCACCAGATAGAGGATCACCGCGAAGAAGGCCAGCAGCCAGAACGCGCCGCCCATGGAGTCTGTCAGCTGGTCGGCGACCGTCGTCAGATCGCTCTCCGTAATGATCGTCGAGACCAGACTGTCATCGATATCGTCCAGCTTTTCATCGGAGAAATACCCGCTGAAATAGTGCTCGTCTTTCTCGAACATTTCCCGGAAATCGTCAAGATTCATAAACAGCGCCAGCGTCGCCGGATAATGATAGCTTGCATCCACTGTGAAATCATAGCTGTCGTCCGCGTATTTCTCTATCAAAGTCACGGTATCGCCCTGCTGCACGCCGTACTTTTCCATATAGCCGTCCGACAGCAGCACTTCGCCGTCCGGGATCGCCTCTCCGAAATACTTGGAATCTTCGCGGATGCCGTATACCGTGATCTCCTCGCCGCTTGTATTTTCCAGAGAAAGCACCGCGTACTTCTCCGCGTCCTCCACGTTCGTCTCCACCGGCACTTTCAGAATGTACTGATAGGCTGCCAGTTCGGAATCGAGCACTTCTCCTTTAAAATGATCCAGCAGCGGACTCAGCATCAAGCCGAAGAACAGCAGGAAGCTGGCCATCAGCACGCCTAAGAATAAGGTCAGGTATGCGGTCAGGTTCTGCCCGATGACCCGCAGGCGAAAACGTGTCATGAAGCGGAAATGGCGCAGCGGCATGACTTTTTTCGTTTTTCGGGTCGAAAGCTCGTGACGCAGGAATTGCAGCGGCGGCAGTTTCAAGGTCGCACAGAGCACCAGCAGGATCACGACCATGACGATGATGCACGGAATGACGGTTGTCAGCACAAACGCGCGCGAATTCCACCGGGTCTCGTAGGTCGGCAGCGAATAGCTGTGATAGTACATATCTACGACCATAAACTTGAACACCGTATAGCCGAGCACATTGCCAACCGCCGCCGAAAACACGGTGACCAGTGACGGCAGGACCATATAATGCCGTACCAGTTCCCCTCGGCTGTAGCCGGAGGCACGCAGCGTTCCGATCGTACCGGCTTCCCGCTCGATCGTGTTTTTGGTCGTTACGCCGAAGATGAACGCCAAGATCGCCATGATGATATACAGCATCGTGATGACCATCACCTGATCCCCGCCGATATCCTCTCCGGTAAAGACGATCGCCTGATTGTTTCCGGCTTTGACAAAATCGGTCAAAAGGCCGGTCTTAGCCAGAATATCCTTGAGATCATCGCCTTTCTCCGAAGCAGCGGTATCGCGCAGGCTGCGGTCATCGTTGACCCAGGCATAGGTATATTTGATGTGGTCATCTGTCAGTTTGTCAAAGGCTGCGTCCGTCACACAAGCGACCGTAAAGGTGCTGGCGTTGAACATCATATCGGTATTATTCTTAAACAGCGCGCTGTAATCTGAGAACGCAGCAAAACCGCTGACCGTGAAAGTCTGATCGTCCAGGCGCATCGTATCGCCGATCGCAATTTCGTTGTTCTCCGCGTACAGGCGATCGATGACGATCTCATCGTCTGTCTCCGGCATACTGCCCTCCATCAGGCAGATGCGGTCGACCTCCGTACGCGGCTTGTATACCCGCACACTATTCGTATCCGAAAGTTCAAAGTCCTTATAGAATAACGGATAGATCCGCACCTCTTCCGCTTCCAGATCCTCCTGCAGCGTGTCCGGGATCTCGATCGCTAGAGTAAAATGCCCGTCCTCGACCGTATATTTTTCAAAGCTGTCGTCGTAAGCGTCCTTCATGCTGCCGCCGGCGACCAAAAAGCCGGAAACAAAACCGATGGTCAGCGTCAGGAACAGAAACAGCGCCAGGTACTTGCCGACATCCTGCTTTAATTCTCGCCGGATGCGTTTGTTCAGCGGATTCCTTCTCTTCGTTTTTTTCATAGATTCCCGCCTCTTTTCTACCATTCCAGCTCGGCCGCCGGGATCTTGGCGGTATTTTCGTCGATGCTGCGGATCTGCCCATCACGCAGCCGTACGACCTGATCGGCCATGTTCCGGATCGTGTCATTATGGGTGGCCAAGATCACAGTACAGCCGAATTTTTGATTAACTTCCTCGATCAGCTTAAGGATCTCCTTGGACGTGTTGTAATCCAGCGCACCGGTCGGCTCGTCGCAGAGCAGGATATCCGGATTCTTGACCACCGCTCTGCCGATCGCGGTTCGCTGCTGCTGTCCGCCTGAGAGCTGATTCGGGATCTTATCCTGATGTTCCCAAAGTCCCAGCGTCTTTAGTATCTCATCGACGTCCAGCGGGTGTTCGGACAGATATGCACCGGTTTCGATATTTTCCTTGACCGTCAGGTTCGGAATCAGATTATAGGACTGGAACACATAGCCCAGATGGCGCCGCCGATACATCGTCAGCTGCTTTTCGTTCATGCTGCGCATCGCTTCTCCGTTAATGGAAACGCTGCCGCTGTCCGGCGTTTCGATCCCGCCGATGATATTGAGCAGCGTGGATTTACCGGAACCGGACGGCCCCAGTAGCACACAGATCTTGCCCTTTTCCACGCCAAAGCTGATGCCCTTGAGCACCTCGGTTCGATTCTCGCCTGCTCCGAATGACTTGCGGAGCTCCTGGATTTGAAGATACATGATATTGCCTTTCTTTCGTGTCTGGTAGATTTTCCGTTCGATCTTCTGTGTATACGCAGTAGATTCTTTCTCTTTAGCGGTTAGCCATGGCTAACCGTCCAATGAAAAAACAGACTAACCGAAAGCATCGGAAGCGACGCTCGCAGTTAGTCTTTGCTAACTCTTTTTCTATGATACCACTTTTTGAAGCCTTGTCAAGCAGGCAAGATCACTTTTTTCATATTTTTTGAGTTTTTTCTCGTATTATCCTTAGTCTTCCTGCGCGGATCCCGTACCTGCGGATATTTTGCTCTCAAAGCGGTTTTTAGAGGTAATCTCCGGGATCTCGGTCGGATAGCTTCCGTCAAAGCAGGCCGTGCAATAGCCCGTTCCGTGCAGGCCTTTGGCGATCTGCTTGACGCTTTCGACACTCAGATAGCCGAGCGAATCAACGCCGATGATCTTAGCGATCTCTTCGACGGAGTGACTTGCGGCGATCAGATTTTCCCGCGAATCGATATCCGTTCCGTAATAGCACGGGTTCAGAAATGGCGGTGCCGATACACGCATATGGATCTCCTTGGCACCCTCTTCGCGCAGCAGCTTGACGATCCGCGCGCTGGTCGTCCCGCGCACGATCGAGTCGTCGATCATCACGATCCGCTTGCCGCGTACCACATCTGCGATCGGATTCAGCTTAATCTTGACCTTGTCCTCCCGGCTTTTCTGTCCCGGCTGAATAAATGTCCTGCCGATATACTTATTCTTGATGAAGCCGATCTCGTAAGGGATACCTGACTGCTTCGCGTAGCCGACCGCAGCATCCAGTCCGGAGTCCGGTACGCCGATGACAACATCTGCCTGTACCGGGTGTTCCAGCGCCAAAAATGCGCCCGCGCGCATTCGCGCGTTATGCACACTGCAGCCGTCGATCACCGAATCCGGACGCGCAAAATAAATGTATTCAAACACGCAGAGCGCTCCCTCCGCCTTTCCACAGTGATCCGTGATGGAACGCACGCCGTCTTGTTCAAAAACGACGATCTCACCCGGCAGGATGTCGCGGATGAATTTCGCACTGACCGCATCCAATGCACAGCTTTCAGATGCAACCACATATCGTCCATCCTCCGTTTTACCGTAGCAGAGAGGCCGAAAGCCGTTCTCATCCCGTACAGCAATCAACTTAGACGGTGACATGATCACCAAAGAATATGCGCCCTTAATCCGCATCATTGCCTGGTTGACCGCCTGCTCAATCGACGGCGCATGCAATCTTTCCTTGGTAATGATATAGGAAATAACCTCCGTATCGCTGGTCGTGGAAAAAATGGAGCCCTCCAGTTCCAGTTCGCGCCGGAGCTGTTCGCAGTTGACAATATTGCCGTTATGCGCCAGCGCCATTCTGCCCTTGATATGATTGACCACGATCGGCTGCGCGTTGCTGCGGTCATTGCCGCCGGTTGTGCCGTAACGCACATGTCCGACCGCCATATTGCCCTCACCGAGGCTTTCCAGGATCTGCGGTGTAAACACGTCATTGACCAGTCCGGTGTCCTTATATGTTTGAAACAGTCCGTCATCGTTGACCACGATGCCGCACGATTCCTGCCCTCGATGCTGTAGCGCAAACAGACCGTAATAAGCGGTGCTCGCTGCATCGGTTTTTTCCGGAGAAAACACACCGAACACGCCGCATTCTTCTCTTAATGTGCTCATTTGTACGCCTCCCGCATTTTACGCGCCGAAAACACGCTTCATCATTTCGTTGTAGGCGTCTTCCACGCCACCCATATCACGGCGAAAACGGTCTTTATCCAGCTTTTCATTAGTTTCGCTGTCCCAGAAGCGGCAGGTATCCGGCGAAATCTCGTCTGCCAGCACGATCGTCCCATCCGCAAGTCTGCCGTATTCCATCTTGAAGTCTACCAGTTTGACTTTACGTTCCAGAAAGTATGCCTTAAGAATCTCATTGACCCGGAACGCATAGTGCTTGATCGTCTCGATCTCTTCCATGGTTGCCAGACCCAGCGCACGCGCGTGATAACCGTTGATCAGCGGGTCATGCAGTTCATCGTTTTTATAGGAAAACTCGATCGTCGGTTCGTCAAAGACAATACCTTCTTTCACACCGTAGCGTTTCGCGAACGATCCTGCGGAAATATTGCGGATGATGACTTCCAGCGGTACGATCGATACTTTCTTTACCAGCGTGTCGCGGTCGCTGAGTTCCTCGACAAAATGTGTCGGGATCCCTTTTTCCTCCAGCATCCGGCAAAGATAGTTTGACATTTTGTTGTTGATCACACCCTTGCCCGCGATTGTTCCCTTTTTCAGTCCGTCCAGTGCGGTCGCGTCATCCTTGTAAGATACGATCACATAGTTCGGATCGTTGGTGCTGTATACTTTTTTTGCCTTTCCCTCGTAGAGTTGTGTTGTCTTTTCAATCTTTTCCATTGTCCTGCCTCCCTAAAAAGATTCTGCAAATCATAATATGTTATAGCACTTGTCGAATGATTTGTCAATTATCCTTTCGATTGTTCGCCTGATTTTCCGAAAATTTCTTCCAAGTTTCCGGCAAAAATGCGTCAAAATACGTACATTCCGCAGACATCGCAATGTAAAAATCCGAGAAAGCAGGTTTTGTTGACTTTCTGCTTCGGAAAAAAACTCACAGAATCGCGGCAAAAATTTTCGAAACCTCTTGACGAAATCACTCCGCTGTGATAAGATATAAAAGATGGTTTTTAAAACTAAATTGGTTTTACATCAGTGTGCGGAAGTGGCTCAGGGGTAGAGCATCGCCTTGCCAAGGCGAGGGTCGCGAGTTCGAATCTCGTCTTCCGCTCCATTTTTATTATATAGGAAAGATATCGCTATGCGATGTTTCCAGAATAACGGCAAAAGCACCTTGCGGAGCGGCGCTCACAGATGAGTGCCATGTGCACATAGAAATCACAGGTTTCGTTATCTGTACTTTTGTCCTTATTCTAAATCTAAAAAGAAAATACATGCGCGATTGGCGGAATTGGCAGACGCACCAGATTTAGGTTCTGGCGGGAGACCGTAGGGGTTCAAGTCCCTTATCGCGCACCAAAAAAGGCTCAGGTGTTGAGATTTCAATGTCTGAGCCTTTTCTTTCACTTTTTCTGCCGTTTTACCTGAATATGGATCCGTCCTTTTGCCGATCGTGCTTTCACCGTCACAGTATAACTGCCGTTTTCTATCCTTGGATACCGATACAGACAACGGTTGCGCAAACAGCCTCGCACATGTTATAAAGGGCGCTGACAATTCCCAATATCCCAAGCTTTTGTATCAAAGTTTTTTCATCGTCTTCCTCCTCAAAAAAGCGCCGCACATGGTTTCGAAGCTTCTCGAAACATTCGCTTTTCCTTTCCGGCTGACGGTATCCTGATGGAGCGAATACTTGAAGATCTGCCGAACCTTTTCAAAAAGAGCCTCTTCCGTGATCTCCGTGAAAACCGGAATATCCTGCTTTACATCTTGTACATGAATATCAATCTTGTCGGTATCTGTCTCATATTACGCAGGTGTAGACTCTATAATGGTATCAAAAATCGCCTGCTTACTCGGAAAGTAGTGGTTGTAAAGGGATGGCGCCTTGATACCAACCGTTTCTGCGATCTCTCCCACACTGACGGAATCATAGCCTTTTGCCGAAAACAGCTTCCATGCACGGTCGAGGATCTTTTTATGGCCGGGTTCAATCTTTCAAAATCCTCCGTAGCCGAAAACTGCCGCAGTATCAATGAGCATGCTTATGCCGGTCCCGAATGAAACGATTGGAGTGACACCGTCATATGCGCTGCACCGAAGATCAGCATGATCAATGCGGCCGGAATGTTGTGCAGCCAAATGGCTGCGCACAAATAGTACAGAACCGGAAATACCGCAAGCGGCATCGGTACAAAGAGAAAGCTTCTGCTCAGCAATTCTATCACACGTCCGCCCATAAAATAGCGCATCCATACAGCATAGTACAAGATCAAGAAAACAACCGCTAAGCAAAGCCACATACTCTGTAAGTTGATCGGTTCCCGACTCACCAGGATTGTGATCGCGAGCAAATAAGTGATACGGCCGATCTGCTCGATTATCTCGATCCAATGCGTGACAGCCGCAGGCGTTTCCGCCTTTTCGGCCGGAGGAAAAATAACGTATGCAAGATTGATCAGCATCGGCAAGGTGAAGATCGCCAGACCGATCCATGAAAAGGATACTTTTAGGTTCATAACACAACACCTGCTTTCACGGCAAAGTCCGGTAGTTTTGTCGGCTTCCCGTAAATTGCGATCAGCGCACGGAATTCTCTGCGGAATGCCTCCCGAAGTTCTGCTTCTTTCAGGTGCAGATGATCCGTATTTGCAAGAATGGCCAGACCATAAGTATAATAGATCATGTCCTGATGGAAACGGCGTGCAACATCCGCAGGATAGCCGAACTCCTCTGTGATCACATCGATGACTTCCGATGTCAGAACATCATTTTGGTAGGAGACTCGCTGTTCCCCATCCAGATAGAGCCAACGGAAAAACTGTTTCTCCTCTTCCGCAAATTTGACGAATCCCATCCCATAGCTGCTGTAGCAACTGTCATTTCCCTCATGGATGCGGATGGAGTCTCGTACACGCTGCGTATGCATTCGAACAGCACGTTCGGTCAATGCAGCTTTCAGTTCATCCATGTTCCGAAACGAAAAGTAGATCGGCTGTGTCGAACAGCTCAGTTTTTTTGTGACACTGCGGGCGTTGACGGCCGAAAAGCCACCGTCACGCAATACCTCGACCGTAGCGTCGATGATCTCGTCTTTTGAAATCTTTTTTTTTGCTGACATATTCATCGCTCCTAAATAATAACAATGCGTTATATATAACATATTGTTATTATATAGTAAAAAAGAATCTTGTCAAGGTTCCCTTTACCACATACTTTCACGTACTTTTACGAAAAACAAGAAAGAGGCTTCCGCTCTGAGACCTCTTTCTATGTTTTCTTATGTGCTATGTTCTATTCTCGATTCTGCGGAATATCCGGAATACCCGCGAAGCCTTTCGCCAGGTCTTCATCGGTCGGGATATAGTCGCTCATTTCGCCGTCATTGTACTTCTGATATGCGACCAAGTCGAAATAGCCGGTTCCGGTGAGCCCGAATACGATCGTCTTTTCTTCACCGGTCTCCTTGCACTTTAAAGCCTCGTCAATAGCCGCTTTAATGGCATGGCTGCTCTCCGGAGCCGGCAGGATACCCTCAATCCGCGCGAAAGTTTCTGCTGCCGCAAAGACCTCAGTTTGTTCCACGGCTCTGGCTTCCATATATCCGTCATGATACAGCTGCGATAAGGTGGAACTCATGCCATGGAAACGCAGGCCGCCTGCATGGTTAGCCGATGGAATGAAGCCGCTCCCCAGCGTGTACATCTTTGCCAGCGGGCAGATCATGCCGGTATCGCAGAAGTCGTACTTAAATTGTCCGCGCGTAAAGCTCGGGCAGGATGCCGGTTCTACCGCGATGATCCGGTAATCGGCTTCTCCTCTCAGCTTCTCGCCCATAAACGGAGCGATGAGACCACCGAGGTTGGATCCGCCGCCTGCGCAGCCGATGATGATGTCCGGTTTGATCCCGTATTTATCCAGCGCCGCTTTTGTTTCCAAGCCGATGATGGACTGATGCAACAGAACTTGGTTCAGCACGCTGCCGAGTACATAGCGATAGCCCTCATGGGTCGTTGCGACTTCTACCGCTTCCGAGATCGCGCAGCCAAGGCTGCCGGTCGTGCCCGGAAACTCTGCCAGGATCTTTTTTCCGACTTCCGTAGTCGTCGACGGAGACGGCGTTACATTCGCGCCGTAGGTCCGCATGACCTCACGACGGAACGGCTTCTGCTCATAGGATACTTTCACCATAAACACCTTGCAGTCCAAGCCGAGGTAGCTGCAGGCCATGGACAGCGCCGTGCCCCACTGTCCGGCTCCGGTTTCCGTGGTTACGCCTTTCAGACCTTGTTTCTTGGCGTAATAGGCCTGTGCGATCGCGGAATTCAGCTTATGGCTCCCGCTGGTATTGTTTCCCTCAAATTTGTAATAGATCTTCGCCGGAGTGTCCAGCTTTTTTTCCAGGCAATAGGCACGAACCAGCGGCGCCGGACGATACATTTTATAGAAATCCTGAATTTCCTGTGGGATCTCAATGTAAGCCGTTTCGTCATCCAGCTCCTGCTGCACCAGTTCTTTACAGAATACCGCAGAAAGTTCCTCCGCAGTCATCGGTTTTCCGGTGCCCGGATTCAGCAGCGGCGCAGGTTTTACTTTCATGTCGCTGCGCACATTGTACCATGCCTTTGGCATTTCTTCTTCGGTCAGATAAATTTTGTAAGGAATCTTTTGTTCATTCTTTGCTGTCATCGTTTTTTCCCTCCATATTCTTTTTCTGAGTATGGGGCAGGCAATCAAAAAATCCTGTCCCAAAATCTGCTGGGACAGGATGTAAATGCAACCTGCGGTGCCACCCGGCTTGACGCGATCCGCGCCCGACTCATCGCGTACTGTCATACGCAGCTCTTTTTTTACGGAGGAGTTACTCCGTCTCACCTACTTTCGTCGTTCTTCCTGCCAAACGCGTTTCAGCTCGCCCTCAGGAGTCCATTCCGCTCTATGGTGCATGCTGCAATCCCACCTCCTGCAGCTCTCTGTGATGTCCGGTATAGAACGTACTTGCTCTCCCTCATCGGTTTCCTGCATTATATCATGTGTTTTCGTGATTTGTCAATGCATTTTTTATATTTTTTTGTAAAAAATCACAAAACAAGTGTTGCGTTTCCTCTGCAATCCCGCTCAGAACAACTTTCATGATGATATCTCCATTTTCGTACACGTTCTTTTTTAAGATCACATTTTGCAGCTTGAAGATCCCCATTTGCCTCGGTTTTGTGCGTTTTTTCCCCTTCTCTGCGGTCAATCTGGCTGATCCGGAACCGCAAACGCATTTTTTCCTTACTGCCGTTACATATTTTTGCGGTTTTTTACCCAAAAGCGGTACAAAAAGCTGTGATCCCGAATCACACTGTTGGTTACCGTTTTGCTGCTGGCTTTTATCGCATAGCAAAAGCCCACTGGATTCCAGTGGGCTTTTATGTCTGGTGACTCCATCGGGAATCGAACCCGAGTTACCGCCGTGAAAGGGCGGTGTCTTGACCGCTTGACCATGGAGCCTTAAAAAAACCGGCAACGTCCTACTTTCCCAGGCAGCTTCCCACCAAGTATCATCGGCGCTAAGGAGCTTAACTACTGTGTTCGAGATGGGAACAGGTGTGGCCTCCTCGCTATTGTCACCGGATTTTCTGCTTGTGGATTTTCCATCTGACTGTGTTGCTGCTCGCATCCTGCGGTGCTCATGTACCTTAGTACACTCCGCTCCTCGCTGCTCGCGCGCCTTGTCAGCTGCAAAATCTCCTGCGCAGTTTCTCGCTTGTCTCTTTCGCGATTTGAATATTTTGTACCCTGAAAACTAAATAAAAGTATCAAATCATCTATCCTAAAACCATTGGTCAAGTTTTCGACCTATTAGTATCGGTCAGCTACATGTGTCGCCACACTTCCACCTCCGACCTATCAACGTGATAGTCTCTCACGGGTCTTACCATTTCTGGAGGAAATCTTTTCTCGTGGGGGGCTTCGCACTTAGATGCTTTCAGCGCTTATCCCGTCCGTAGGTAGCTACCCAGCGATGCCCTTGGCAGAACAACTGGTGCACCAGAGCTACGTCCATCCCGGTCCTCTCGTACTAGGAACAGCTCCACTCAAATTTCCAACGCCCACAGCGGATAGGGACCGAACTGTCTCACGACGTTCTGAACCCAGCTCGCGTACCTCTTTAATGGGCGAACAGCCCAACCCTTGGGACCTACTTCAGCCCCAGGATGAGACGAGCCGACATCGAGGTGCCAAACACCGCCGTCGATGTGAACTCTTGGGCGGTATCAGCCTGTTATCCCCAGGGTAGCTTTTATCCGTTGAGCGATGGCCCTTCCACGCGGAACCACCGGATCACTAAGCCCGACTTTCGTCCCTGCTCGACTTGTCTGTCTCGCAGTCAAGCTCCCTTCTGCCTTTACACTCTTCGCGCGATTTCCGACCGCACTGAGGGAACCTTTGGGCGCCTCCGTTACTCTTTAGGAGGCGACCGCCCCAGTCAAACTGCCCACCTGACACTGTCCGCATGCCGGATCACGGCACGCCGTTAGAACTTCAACGTTACAAGGGTGGTATCCCAACGGTGACTCCGCAAATACTGGCGTACTTACCTCACAGTCTCCCACCTATCCTGTACATGCAACGCCGAATCTCAATATCAAGCTACAGTAAAGCTCCATGGGGTCTTTCCGTCCTGCTGCGGGTAACCGGCATCTTTACCGGTACTACAATTTCACCGAGTCTATTGTTGAGACAGTTCCCAGATCGTTACGCCTTTCGTGCGGGTCGGAACTTACCCGACAAGGAATTTCGCTACCTTAGGACCGTTATAGTTACGGCCGCCGTTTACTGGGGCTTAAGTTCATGCCTTCGCTTGCGCTAAGCATTCCCCTTGACCTTCCAGCACCGGGCAGGCGTCAGCCCCTATACTTCACCTTTCGGTTTTGCAGAGACCTGTGTTTTTGTTAAACAGTTGCCTGGGCCTTTTCACTGCGGCCTGCTTGCGCAGGCACCCCTTCTTCCGAAGTTACGGGGTCAATATGCCGAGTTCCTTAACAA
>ERZ808240.1056-NODE-1056-length-34975-cov-32.599656_pt1 | contig 34975 bp, 35 predicted proteins | sample MGYA00521084_ERZ808240 | MGnify/ENA primary metagenome ERZ808240 (study PRJEB31516, sample SAMN03275571) | gut metagenome | biome: mammalia-associated habitat; material: feces | host: Papio cynocephalus | place: Kenya | collected 2012-08-06 ... | reverse complement strand
CTTGATTATGAGATAGCAAAGGAAAAGTTAGCAGTAAAGCTCATAAATTATGAAAAGAACAAAGAAATGTTAGAGGAAATACCACATATCAAATTTCTGGACTTAGCAATTGTTCCAATAATCAGAATCGAAGAATTTTTGTTTGAAGAGGGAATAGCTACAATCACTGTAAAAAATAATTTACAACAGACTTGGAAAGTAGATACAGAAGAAATCATCAAAACAGCACTGGCAAACATAAGAGGAGAAACAATATTTGGAGATATTGTTGATATGATTGATTTTGATGGCTTTGAGAACGTATGTGATAAATTGTGGGGCAATATGTATGTAATTTCAAACAAAGTTAAGGTATTTGGAGCGTCAGCAATATTGTGGACAGACGACCTTAGAGATTTTGCAGACTGTATCAGAGAGGATACACTTACAATTTTACCTAGTAGTATACATGGGTGTATTGTATTGATAGGAGATGTAAGTGGTAAAAACTTGGAAAAATTAAAAAGGAAGGTCAAAAGATTCAATGAGACTGTAGTCAATGAGCAGGAAGTCTTAAGTGACAATGTTTACATATATCACAGGGCAACAGATGAAATTACAATCGCAATAGCATAAGAAGTCTGGGGGATGCAATGAAAGTTGTGTCCCCGGCAATAAAAATATGGAGATAAAGCCAGATGAAAACAGCAAAGAAAATAGAAATTTTAATCATAGCAATTTTAGTTGTGATTATATTCCATGATACGATTGTAGAAACCATAGTGAGTTTATTAGGATAATTGCAAACATCAAGAGGAAAGAATATGGACTATGAGAAACAGATAGAAGAACTTAGGGAAGATTTGATAAGACAAGTGAATCAAAAATGTGACAGTCTGTTAGAAGCCTATAGAAATGGTGGACAGTGTGACTTACATGAGAAAAGAGAGTGGGAGCATAGATTGATAGCAGTGTCTCCGGCAGAATTAAAAGGAAAAAAGCCACTGGCAATCCAGATAAAATCGGGTGAATGGATAGAAACACTTACATGGAAAAAAGTAGTACAGAAGATTTTGCAGACATACAATGAAAATCCAGAATCACATAAGAAGTTTATGGATATGCGAGGTAAAGTGTTTGGTAGGTGGAGGGCAATATTAGAAAGCACGCCAGATAACATGAGTGTACCGCTAAAAATAGATGAACACTTATATTTTGAAGCAAAATTTGACACCGAGACAATGATAAAAGTGTTATTGGAAAAGGTGCTTACACCAGCCCATTGTGATTGCAGTGCAATCAAAATAAGATACAAGGAGTAATACCAGAGAAGATTTAGAGAAAAAGAAGAACAGTAGGAGACCTATTCATTAAAAGTGGATAGGTCTTTTATTTTGAAAAATTTTTGAAAACAGAAGGTTTATTAAGCAGTAGGAAAACAAAGAGGCATAGGAGTTAAAAATAGCTTGGACTAGTTGATAAAAAGTAGAGACAGTCAGAGAGCATTATATAAAAATCAGCATTTTCAAAAAGTCAAATAGTATAAGGGTAAATTAGTCAGTTATGAAAAATAAGGGAAAGAACATCAAATAACAATAAGAAAGTTATTGAAATAGAGAAAAGGTAATTAGGAGAAACCAGAGAAAAGTTTAGAGAGATCAAAGCATAATAAATTCAGAGTATGACTTATTTCTCTACATATGAAAGATATAGGAGTAGATTTTTTAAATAAATGATTGGAGGTATGAAATGAAGAGAGTACATCTGGCATTATTAACAGGTCTTATGATATTTTCATTAACTGCCTGTGGAAAGGGTGATACAGGACTGATTGTAAGTGTAGGAGACATCACTGATGTATCAGAAAGCAATGTAATTGTAAAAGACAGCACAGAGCAGATAGAAAGTACGGAGAGTACAGACATTACAAAAGAGAATACAACACCATCAGAACAGAAGGAAAGCAGAGAATTTAGTTTATTAGGTGTTTGGTGTTCAAATGACCCAAGTGAGAATATTGTATACACCTTTGATAATGGAAACAAAGTCAGCATTTATCAAGGAAGTACAGATAAATACACTTATGGAACATATGAAACAGATAATAAAACCTATGTGAATATTATCACCAACAAAGAGAAAGAAGAGATGCAGAGTGAAGAGGTAGAAACAACAGAAAACAGTGAGGCAGACTACACAGAAGAAACAGCAGAGGCAATAGAGAATAATGTAGTTGAGACAGAGACACAGAAATTCAGTTTATCATATTCAACATATACAAATGAATATGAGCAGTCATTTGACATGATTGTACTGAAAGCAGACAACAAAGAGATACAACTAATTAAGACATCTGACATTGAAGAAAAGTCAGAGAGTGAGATAGAACAGGAGGAAGCATCAAATATAGAGGAAACAGCAGAAGAGTAAAAGTAGGGCAGAAACAGCAACATATCAATGATAAATAAGAAATTTTTTATAATTATGAGAAAAGGAAAAAGGAGACAAAGAGACATGAGAGCAAAAAAGAAAGCAAGTAAATTAGGAGTATCAGTATTAACAGCAGCAACCTTAATGGCAAGTCTTAGAACAGTGCCAGCAATGGCAGCTACCAATGAGCAGACCATTGGTATCAAGGGTACAGTATCAGCAATCAGTACACTTGATGTTACTGTACCTGTACAGCCATTAGAGTTTACAATCAACAATGAGGGAACTTTTTCCTCAGAAGCAAAGTCAATTACAAACCATACAGCAGTTCCAGTCTATGCATACTTGACTGAGGTTTATGGATCAAGTGGTGATTATCCAGCACTTGTAAGTGCAAATGCTTATGGTGATTGGAGTGGACTTGACCATGATGCTACAATAGCAAGAATGGCATTACAGATAAATGGAAATGAGCTATCAACTATTTATAAGACAGATAGCTCAACAAAAAGTGACACAAGTGCTTACATCGCACTTGGATCAATAGATGCGGACACTGGTACACTGGGTATGCAGTTAACAGGTAACAGTGGTAAAGCATGGAACAATGCAACTGATGTTGAGTTTGCATATAAAGCAAATATGTTGTTTACCACTATTGAAGGAAACTTCGGAAATGGAAGCAACTCTGGCAGTGGAAGCAGCTCAGGTGGAAGTACAACCATTCAATTTACGGAGTATATAAATTCCAACTATGCCGACTATGCACAGACAGCAGAGGCAGCTGGATATACAACATTGACATATAACACTGATTTCACATTCAGTGGTAGTGGAAAACCAGATGCAGATAAAATTACAATTAATTACATTGGATACAAAGTGGATGGAGATAATGTAGAGTTATATACAAGCTTTACTACTGGATATGAAACTGAAGTATCTACATTTGGAGCTGGCGCAGGTACATATAACAATTATGCAAATCATAAGACATATGACCCAGATAACAATATAGATTTTAAAGAGACTATTACAAAAGAAAATATACAGAAGTGTATAACAGATGGTGGTTTAAACATTAGATATGGTTCACAGGGTCAAGTATTCTTTGCATCTATCAATACAGCAACACTAGGAAATATGGTAAATTAACACATATTACTTACAGAAAGAGAGTCAGATTAAAATGTCTGGCTCTTTTATTTTGCACAAAATCATATTGAAAGCTAATAGAGAACATAATCAGCAACATTATCATAATTAAGGAGGAATTTTTAAATAATTTATGAAAAAGGTTGGTGGGAATAATGGCATTGGAAGAAAAATATACAAGCATTAAAAGAATAGTTGTAGGGGAAAATGACCTTTTGACTTGGTGCAAAGAGCATGGAGAGTTAGGACAGGAAATCATAAATGAGTGGATAGAGCAGAAGAATGGATCTATGAGCAATTATAAAGCAGGTTCATCAAAGAGAGTTTATTGGAAGTGCAGTATATGTGGAGAGGAATATATCAAAGATATTCATAGTAGAGTACTTGGAGGAATACATGCACCATGTGGGAAGAAAAGAGGAATAGAGAGATTAAAGGAATATCATAGAAATAAGATAAACTTGGATGATAGTTTAGCAGTTAAATATGCAGACCTGCTTGATGAATGGGATTATATAGCAAATGATAGTGAGGGGTTAGACCCAACATATCTAGTGCCTGGCAGCTCAAAGAAAGCAAACTGGATTTGTAGTAAATGTGGAGATCAGTATAGGCAATATATAAGATTGAGAACACAACGAGGATATGGGTGCAAGCTTTGTAAGAAAGCACACAAGGCTGAATAAAGTCAATGAAAAACAAAATTGAAAAGAAGCACAGGTGAGTTTATAATCTTCCTAAAATTTGAGTAAAGGAAGTGAACTTATGAAATTTGAGCATATACCACAGGCATTAGATAAAAATGATTGCATCTTGATAAATAATGGGGAAGTCATGATAAAGAAGAAACTCAAATGTGTAATAGGTGGAGTAAGCATCTATAAAATTATGGTTGACTTTCCTAAGGGGAATTTAAAACCATTATATTTTGACACACTGGATGAGTTGGATGATTGGTCACTTATGAATAAGGGTGAACAGAACCTTAGAAGATGTGATGTTTGTGGAGAAATACCAGTGGCAATGGAGCAGGTTGAACAGGACAAAGAAGCTGGATACTTCTATGATGAAGAAATGAACCAGCACTATTGTTGTGAAGAGTGCAGAAACAAATGGTTTGAGCAGTTATATGATAAAGGAAATTTCAAATTTGAAGAAGAAAGCTTTATGGATATTAACACCTACACAAGAGAAAACAGAGAGGACGAGTGGACACCATACAATATAAGGTTTATAACACCTTATGACTTTGTGGAGAAATAAAGAATATGTACAGCAGAAAACAGACTAGTTTATAGTTGATGAATACATGTCAAGAGACATATATGATAGTAGGTGGTGTATTTTAAATTTTCAGTGAAGTTGCTGATTAACTAAATTTTCTATCTCTCATGTTGGGAGTCCGAAAGGACTCCCATATTTTTTACTTAGACAGTAGGAACAAACTGAAACAGATACTATTGATAAGGACATTTTTCAAAATGGACTACAATAAAAAACTCTTTTAGAATTAGGATAGAAATTGAGAAACATAAATAAAGGGGTGATAACACATAGCATTTGGTTCAATAAAAGTCTGAAAAGAGTAGACAACATACAAACAAGTGAACAATTTGAAATAACCATGATTGAGTAGGTTTAATTCATTGAGAGATAAGAGTTTTCTGCAAAGAAGATTGGGGAAAAGAGTTTAATTATTAAGGAAAATTCGGTAATATATCTCCACTATATTTAAGAGAGGAGATTTACCATATGAGTAAATTAAAGAATGAAGAAGTCGAACAGCTGACTTCAAAGGGTATCACAGGAACACTGGATAATTTGGTGTTACAGGAGATTGTAAAACAGGCACTTAAGCTGAAGCTCAAGGAAGATGAGCTGGTGACAGCTGATTTAGGTGTGTGTCCTTTTTCAGGTAAGCAGAGAGTCATGATTAATCATGATGAAGCAGAGGAAAGGTGCATGTTCTGTGAGAAACCTGTAAGCACAACAGTTGTGATCTACCAGATCAGTCAGAGTCAGCAGGTGTTTTGTTTGGAGTCAGAGGTAGAAGAAATTGCCAAAAAGGCAGAACAGGGCAGCCAGACAGAAACAGAGTAAGACAGTAATTAATTCCTCAACCTTTTATTATGAAGACCACTTTCAGTGAAATAAGCTGAAGGTGGTTTTTGTAGTTTAGGAGGAGCATAGAGAAGATGATTTTACACATTTATAAGGCAGAGCCAGAGTATAAAAGGAATTATGACTATGTTGATTTGGATGTTAGCAAGTATGAGTTTTGCAGAACAATCATAACAAATTATGTAGATATAAATGATTTGATACAGGCAATAGAGGAAAAGAAGATAGATTTTGATTTTGAGGAGTCAGACCTTATAGAGCTTGCACCGGGCAGTCAGGAATTAAATGAGAAGCAGGGCAAGGATAACATTGGATATAAGGAAAATTGTAATTATTTGATAGTTTATGGACTGGGAGTAAAACAAATAGCACTGGATGGAAGAGAGCTTGCATTAAAGAGATTAAGTAAGATATTCTAACAGAGTTTACAAGAAGAGAAGAAAAAAATGGACATTCACATAAAAGACATTACATAGGTGTCTTCTGTGAATGTCCTTTTTTTATACCTATTGAAGATATAGGAGTAGATTTTTTTAATTAAAAATAAAAATTCATGATGAAAAGGAGAACATTACAATGAAAAAGCAAACAGTATTTTATTTCAAGGAACAAGAAAACTTAGACAATATCAGAGAAATCAAACTGGACACCATTGAGGAAGCAGCAGAGCAGGACAGCTATGTAGAGTATGGCAGAAAGAAGCTGAAGGTATTCAGTGAAAAGCAGTCAGGTGACAATATTAGAGGGTATATATCAGTAAGTAAAGCTGAAGGCAAGTATGAGAAGCAGTCACTTGAAAATGTGAGCAGTGCAATAGATGGGAAGATAGCAATTCATAAGAAAAAAGGTTCAAATGAAGTAATTGTAGGATATGTAAAAATTAATAGTGATACATATGCAATAGTGAAGAGAAGATATGTAGGAATTGTTATCATACCAATCTTAGTATTGGGTTTATCTATTGGAACACTCTACACAGTAAAAACTCTTTTACCAGAGCCAGTAGATGACATTACAGAAGATATAAATACAAAAACAATAACAGATGAAAAAGGAACAGGATCACTGGATGGGGAAGAACCAGTCACCTATGCAAGTGAGGGATTCAGATTTAAAATAAACACTTCACCAATTCTGAGTGATGGAAAGCTCAATGTGAGAATTGAGAGTCCAGAGGCAGAGAACAGTGAGTTTGTAGCAATCTATGATTACTACATCAATGCAAAGGTAGATGCAAATTACAATGTGATTGAGCAGTATGAGGAGCCAATCAACATTTATACAAGTCCAAAGGTCTATGGAAATGAGAATTTGGAATATGCAACAGTTGATACAGACTTAGAGGAAGGATATTACACAGGAGTTTGCTATTGTTCAATATATGATACAAATGGAAACTTCTTAATGACAAATGGAGCAGTATTAAAGATTTATTGTGTAGAATAATAAAAAATAGTTTAGATGAGCTGACAGGGAGTAAAATGTCAGCTCATTTTTATTTTACATAAAAGCATATGTGCATATGGAGTAAGTCCTAATTTTAGTCCTCTGGAAGATATAAGGATAGATTTTTTAATTGATAAGAGAGGAAAAGAAAAATGATAAGAGGGCATCCAGTAGGAAGAAAAAACATATGTGTTGAGAGTAGAAAAAGGAGGAAACAGAGATGCAACCAAGAAAGAGAAAAGAACTGATTAAAAGAACACAGACATTATCACTTGCAACTGCAATGTTGGTAACAAGTTTAAACTTTCCAGCATTATCAGTCAGAGCAGAAGATAATGAGCAGACAACAACTGAAATAGAGCATGTCATTGATGAAACCGAGCAGACAGAACAGCCAGCAGAGATAGAGCAAACAGGACAGGAAAAACAGGTGGTTGAGAAAGAGCAGACAACCAATGACATAGAGCAGACAGTTGAGGAAGAGGTACAGGAAGAACAGAAAGAACAGCAGACCGCCAATGAAAGTGAGATTGCATTGGAAGAAGCAAATGAGGATTTAGCAAATGTACCAGTCACATTATCAGAAGATGAAGTGACAGTTACAATAACATTTGATGCTAATGGTGGACAATTTAGTGATGGATCACAGCAAAAGGTAATTACAAAAACTGTTAGTCCTTACACTATAGACTATGCAGACTTAGATTTATCAGAGACACCTACTGGACCCGATGGTAAGACATGGACATTTATAAATTGGAACAGTACTGGTGATAGCTATGGAACAGATTATGAAACAATAAAGAGGCAAATATTTTCAGGAAATACAGATATAACAGTTTATGCATATTGGAGTAAAACACAGGCAAAAAAAGTACCAAGAACATATGTATATACAAGGGGAGTAGGTGATAACTACACATATTCATGTAATGATACAATTACACTGGATGATGAAGGAAATTTAATAGATTGGGGAGTACCTAGAGGATTAGATAGATTAGACCTTTCAACAAAGACAAAGAATGAGCTTGGAGTCATGTATAGTATGAGGACAGGTTCAGATGTTTATTATTCAGATGCACAATTAACAAAACCACTGACAGAAGCAGATAAATATATTGAAACAGTGTATGTAGATTGTCGTTATGAAGCATATGTATACACATATGATATGAGTAATAAAATGACTGGTAGCTACCAGTTTTTATCTGGTGATGATACACCGGTACCAGACGAACCAACAGCACCTGAAGGATATATGTTTGTAGGATGGTATGAAAGGACTGATAGATATACTGGAGATACATCAGACATAGATGCATATATTTCTTTTGTAAATGATAATTTATCTCCATATGATTTTAGTAAAAAGACTGATTCAAGAAGTGTTTTACTATATCCTCAGTTTGCAGAATACAATAAAGTAACATATACTCTGTACAATGATGGAAGTACATTTCCAGATGGTACAACAGCTTCTAAGACTTTCACATATAACACCTTTATACAGGGAGTAAACAATACAGTCAGAGAAGCAGACATTAAATATTCTGACATGACAGAAATAATTCCAGTAAGAGAGGGCTATATTTTCTGTGGCTGGACAAGCACTCAGGGTTCAGGTTTAGGAGATGTCACAACAGATGACTCAAAATATACAAAGGGAACAACTACTAGTGTGACAAGTCATACTGGAACAGACTTTTGGATGAATTACAACAATAATGCAGATAAAAATATCATGGAAATTTATGATAGTGTAACGGTTTATCCAGTATGGACAAAAGCTATTACATTTGATGCATGTGGAGGAAAATTCAGTAACAATCTCTCAACAGCATATTCAACACATGATATGTTGTATGATACATACACAAGTGCTAATGGAGACAGACAGCAGACACTATGGCAGAATAAGTGTCCAGTACCTACAAGAGAGGGATACCAATTTGTAGGTTGGTCAAACACTCAGCCAACAAACAACACAGATTTCACAAACACTTATAGACTGAATGAGCAATTTTCAGGTTTAAGTGCAGTTACAATCAATGATTTATATGCACTTATATCTAATAATAAAGCTACAGCAGCTAAAGTGACAAATGATGATGGAGCAAAAGTCTATGCAGTATGGGTTCCAACATATATAAAGGTTATATATCACATGGATGATATGGAACTGGACGGAACACTAAAGGACAATGGCATAGATGGAGTGACGGATTATATTGATAGTTCAGATTCTAATGATATTAAGCTCATTCAGTATGTACCTTGGTACACAGATATGAATTATCAATATTCATTCAAAAAAGATGGAAGAACAGTATCAAACAAGTGGTATAAGTCCAGAAGCTTCAATGTTTCAGAAGATTACTTAGGAGATTCAATTCCAAAGCAAAAAGAAGATATTGAAGTTTATACAAGACAATATCTGACTATTCATTTTAACCACAACTACAGTGATATAGTGAGTGATGAGACCTTTGAATTGAATGAAAAAGTCAATTCACCAATAGGAGCAGATAGTAAGAGATTTTATGCAAGCATCTTAAATGAAGAGACAGGTGTTTATGAGGATTATTACTACAGCTTTGGTGGATGGTATACCAATGCAGAGTGTAGTGGATCAGCAGTAGATTTTAGCAATCTTAAAGCTACTGAGGAAACAACATATTATGCAAAATGGGTAGAGCCAAAGATAACTCATACAGTAACATTTGTTGAAGGTTATAATGGAAGCACAGTTGACACTAAGACAGTAGAAAGAAACAAAACAGTCAAAGCACCAACATATGCAGGAAATGAAAGCTATATGAATATGGCAGAGTGCATAATGATTGGTTGGTCAGAGACAGGAAGTGAAAATGACCTATTTGATTTCAGTACACCAATAACAGGTAATAAAACACTATATGCAGTATATGTAGATGCTGTAACAATAGAGTTTATTGACAGCTATGATGGACAGACAGTAGATACAAAGAGAATTGCAAAGAATGATTTAGTTTCAAAACCATCATTCAGAGGCAATGACCCAGATAAAAAATTTGTAGGCTGGTCAGAAACAGGAAGTGCAGATGACTTATTTGATTTCAGCACAGGTATAAGTGATAGCATTACACTTGTTTCAGTTTATGTTGAGTCAGATACACCAGTGAAGAAAATATACACAGTAAGATTTGATTCTAACGGTGGATCAGCAGTAGACGAGCAGGAAGTAGAGAGCGGAAACAGAGCAACAAAACCTGCAAACCCAACAAGAGAAGGATATACATTTGATTGTTGGACAGTTGGACTTTTAGAGTTTAATTTCAACAATGCAATAACTCAGGATATCACTCTTGTAGCTAGGTGGACAAAGAACACAGAGCCAACAGAGCCAGAAAAGCCAGACCCAGCACCAGTTGAGCCAACAGAGCCAGAAAAGCCAGACCCAACACCAGTTGAGCCAGAGCAGCCAGCAGTAAAGCACACAGTTAGATTTATTGACTGGGACGGAAGAATTGTAGCAATTCAGTTAGTAGAAGATGGAAGCAATGCAGTAGCACCTGCAAGTCCAGTAAGAGAAGGCTATACATTCACTGGCTGGGATAAGAGTTTAAACAATGTAACAGCAGATATGGAGGTAAGAGCACAATATTCAAAGAATGAGACAGAGAAACCAATACCAACAGAACCAGAGAAGCCACAACCTGAGCCAGAACAGCCAACACCTGAACCAACTCAGCCAGAGCCAAGTCAACCAGAGCCAGAGCAACCAAAACCTGAAACACCTGTAGAGCCAGAGACACCAACACCTACAGAGCCAACTCAACCAGAAGATGAAGAAATCATCCCTATAATAGAGGATGAACCAGAGTCAGAGGAAGAGCCAACAGATTCAGAAGAAGAGGAGCCAGTAGAAGATAACATAATTCCTGAAATAGTAATTAATGAGGTCACACCAGAAGATGACCCAGCACCTATCTATGTAGGGGATAATGACTCAGACAAAGAGACAAATGCAACAGCACTTGGAAGATTTGTGGAAGCAATGAAAGTGGTAGCAGTAACAGCAGTAATAAGCTTAGCTGCATTGTTAGGTTTGTTAGGTTTATTGATACTTATTCTTCTTTGGATGAAGAGAGTCAAAGTATTAAATGACAAGAACACTGATGAATACAATGAGGAGAAATTTGAAGTAGTTTACAGAACATCAGTTAAGTCAGAGGGCAACCTAATTTCAGAGTTACAAAAGCAGGAAAATAGAGTTTGGACAATTACAATTCCAGATGAAATCATCAATGAAAGAGTAACAGATGAATTTAGAATTGAACTCAAAAAGCTTTTCTGCAAGAGATACAACGGAGAGCAGTTGATCATCAAGCTTGGAGAAAGTGAAGATGCAAGACAGATTGGCAAGACTATTGATGAAAAAGAAAACACAGTAGAGTTTACTTTCACAGAGTAACATCAGCAGAGAGTTAAATAAGAGGGGCAATCTCATAACGAGGTTGCTTCTTTTATTTTTGCAACACTTTCAGCATAAGAGAAAGTACCTAATTCCACACATGTTGTAGATATATAGAAGTGATTTCACTTAATACTACAGAAAAATAAGAAAAAATCAAACATACAGAACAAACAGAGCAGTAAAACATCATTCATAATGATGAGCAGATAGAACCAACAAGCACACTTGGGAGGAAACCTAAGTAAGGAAGAAATCTAACGAATACATGAGAAGAACATGTAATAGGGGATAGAGAGGAAACCATAAGCAAGGAGGAAACCACAGATAAAGAAGAATAAGCAAGAAGAAACAGGTAGGGAGAGTAGACAAAGAGAACATGAAGCATAAGGGAGGATAAGCAGAACAGGCAGAGTGAACTAAGACAGATAAGTACAAAGCAATGGGGAAAAAAGCAAGCAGACCAAGCAAAGCAGTACTCATTCATAGCGATTGACAGATTGAGAAGCAGTTGAGTTTAATCAAATCAGAGTAGTTTACAATACCAACGGACTTTTGTTTTACTCCCTTACCCTATACCTATCACAACCAAACAATAATTCCCATCAGCACAGTATATTTCAATATAACCAATTTCTCAACATATCGCTGATATAGAAGAAAAAATTAATTTTTTTAAGAGAGAATAGAAAAGGAAGGAGCAGCATCATGAGTAAAGTAGCCTACAGATATTTACAGGGAGTAAAGAGGATAGTTTATACAGACCAATCAGATATTTCAAATCAGTCAGACCAAACAAATCAGCCAGCACCACAAGACCAAGACCAAACTCAAGACCAAGAATATGATGCAATGAGTTTATTTAACACCATGACAACCAATTCAAATCAAGAGGACAACCCCTTAAATGAGTTTGGATTTGACAGTTCAATGTACACCAACACCACAGAGGAGCCAGTAGTCACAGAGAACTTTGAGGATAACTTATACAAAACAGACCAAACTCAACAGCACACAATATCAAATATAGATGAGTTTATCCAATACAATATAGATTTCAACAATAAAGTAAGTGCAAAGGAAGCTAGAACATCAATAGAGAGTAGACTTCCATTTATAGTAGATAAAGCGGATTTTAAGAGCTTTACAGACCAAAGAGCTTCAAAGAAGAATAAAAAGTCAGCAGTGATAAGGGAAACAGACAGTATTTATAAACCAGTAGTAAAAATGAGGAAAAGTGGAGAGCAGAATGAGTTTAACATCACTTCCTCAGAGAGAATAGGGTTTATCACAGTCCAGCCAGCACCACAGTTAGATAAAAACTTCAACACCAAGCCAAGTCCAAGTCAGCACAGACCAAAGAGTGCAACAAAGAAGCTGGACAGAATAGCAGGGATTTTAAATGAGAAGTTTATCATCACTAAAAGGAAACCATTCAACACTAAGAAGATAGGTTACCTGCCAGTGAGTTTATCAGAAACACAACCCCTTGAAACCCTAGAAACAGAACCATTAGACCCATCAGAACCATCAGATAAAAACCAAACAGCCTATTATGATAGAATTTGCACCCAGAAGAAACTATTAGAGCATGAGCAGGAAAGGGATCAAACAGAACCAATTCAAAGATACATTCAAATTGTAGAGAGTAGGGGCATAGGAAGATTTGTTTACCTAGCAGCAATAATCATAGTTTTATGGTTTGTACTCAATACCTTTAAGAACAGTGACATGGGAAGGAACTGGAGTTTAGATGGACTCAATCTCATAAAAATACAGGAGCAGACAATAGAGACAGAGACCAACATAGAGCTAACAATGAATGCAACCCCAACACTTTCAGAAGAGAACAAATTGAACCTAAACCTCACATCACAAAGTGTAGAAAACCTAAGCTTCACAGTTGAAATCATAGACAACGAAACAGGAGAAAGAGTTTATAGCACAGAAGCACAGTTACCAAGCGGAACAAGCATTGACACAGTTGAAATCAACAACAGCTTATATGACAACAACACAGGTGAGAGTTTATACAGAACAGCCACAGTAAGATGCAAAACCTACAAAGGAAACAACAGCAAAGGAGACAAGAGCCAAGGAGACAACAGCCAAGGAGACAACAGCAAAGGCGAAAAATACATAGGCGAGATTGAGCAAACAATAGAGATAAAAGTAAAGCCAAACACAACAAATTAAGAAGCCAAGCAAAAGAGCAGAGCAACACAGCACAAAGAGCAGCCATTTAAAACATGACTGCTTTTTCTTTTATCAAAAGAGCTAGTAGTAAGACATAAGCTGCATATAAAAGAAAAAATAAATTTAAGAGAGGAAAGCAGAGAGGATATGAGGACAGTACTAAAGAATAAGATAGCAACAATTTTTATAGTAGGAGCAACCTTAACAACATTAACAGGCTGTACACAGGAGGAGGCAAGTGAGTTTATATCAGATTTCATCGTAAGTGGTTTAGAGTACAGCACCACATTAAACCAGTCAGACCAAACAGACCAAGCAATGCAAACAGTAGAGGAGCCAGAAATAACAGGTCAGAGTCAATCAGAACCCAGCAATACAACATCAATCAGTTTGGAGGAAAGTACCAGTGACCAGCCAGACCCAACAAACCAAGCAGACCAAGACCAGTCAGACCAAGAAGAACAGCAATCAACACCCTATGAATACTATTACAATCAATTACCAGACATTCAGAAGAATATTTATAACCAATTATACAAAACAGTAGAAACCCTAAGTGAAAGCACAGCAATCAGTTTAAAATCAGTAACACAGGATGAAATAAGTATAATCTTTAGAGCATTGAGATATGACCATCCAGAGATTTATTGGATACAAGCCTATAAATACATAATAGATGAGGAAAGCAGTCAGTTATATTTTTATCCAACATACTTAGTAAATGCAGAAGAAAAGAATTTATATGACGAGCAGTTGTCAGCATGGACAGAAAGAGCACTAAGCACAGTAAATTCAGATATGACACAATATGAAAAAGAAAAAGAAATCTATGATTTTATAGTAGACAACACAGAATATAGTTTAAACTCAGATCTAAATCAGAGTTTAATCAGTGTAGTGAAGGGTAAAAGCGTATGTTTAGGATATACAAAAGCCATGAAATACCTATGTGATAGAATAAACATACCATGTGTAGTGATTGAGGGAACAAACAAAGATGGAATAGCACATAGTTGGAATAAAGTGCAGATAAATGATAACTGGTACAACGTGGATGCAACGAATAGTAATACAGCACAAATGTTTAGTAATTACTATGATATGTTTAACATCACAGATGAATTGATAAGCATACAATATACAGAAAAAGAGCAGAGCAGTGAGAATAAAAGAGTAGCTTTTACATATCCAGAAGCCAACAGCATAGAAGAGGATTACTACAATGAAAAGGGTTTATATCTCAATAGTTTAGCTCAAATAAAGCAGGTAGTAAGCAATCACATAGCAGATGGAACAATAACAATCCGATTAAGTCCAGAGTGTAACATGGGAGATGAACTGAAAGAACACATGAAAAACCTTGAAATAACAGATAGTAAAGGCAACACAATCAATATAAAGAGTGTAAATTACATCACAATTAATTACATAAGGCTAATAGAAATCAACTGGACAGTTTAAAGTACAGGGGGCACAGGAGAGAGGGGGGAGGAGTAGAGGGGAACAGGAGAGAGACAAAGGGAAGTTGGAAGAGATAGAGAGAACATGAAAGAAACAGGGAGAGATAGGGGGCAGAACAGAGGGAAGTTGAAAGAGAAGCATGAGAGAAAAGTATAAGAGCATGAGAGAAAGAGAAGTGAAGCAATATGAGTTTATTAGACAACAAAGTATGTAAGGATGATATCAACAGAGTGAATGCAATAAGACATCATCCAAAGTATATGCCAGGATTTGAGGAGGAAAGCAGAGAGGAAAAGGTATGGTACGAAAAAGATAATAATGGATTACCAATAGGCTACAACTTATTTTGTGAAGTGCAGGAGCAATATGATAACTGGCAGAGACAGCAAAGAGAAAGAGCAGACAGTATAGGAGGAGCAGATAAGAGTTTAAGCAGTAGCAAAGTAAGCATAGGCAGTAGCAAAGTGGATTTGTCAAAAGAGCCAAACAAAAAGGATTTATGGGATAGCCTTTGGGATTGGCTATATAAAAAAGTAAATGCATGGGTTGATAAATTATAGAGCAGAGTGTAAGAGCAGATAGACAGAGTGTGGTTTATCTGCTCTTTTTATAATGAAACATAAGCGCCCGATTTGTTTTTCTCCCCCTCATACAGGCAGAAAAGGCATATAATTTCAATAAAAAATTTTCAAAAATTTCTATAAAAAATGTCTTGCAATCCCCTTAAATCAGCGTCATTAATAGGGATGTAATAAAAATTCAAATATATTTGAAGAGAGAAAACCACATTGAAAATTGAATAGAGAGGTAGAGAATATGAGATATGCAGTGTCAGTAGGATTTTTAGGATATACCAGATGCAATAATGTTTGTGTGTATAACCCTGAAAGTAGAGGGTTTGACGACCTCACACCAGCAGAGGCTAGGAGATACATAGACAGAAAGCAGCTCAAAGGAGTCCTCTGGAGAAATGGTGAAGACGGACCCGAGTTTTATCCGGATGCAGAGGGATTTAATCAGAAGGACATCATGATTAAGAGTGCAAATAAGTTTAGACCTATGTTGCATGATGTACTGGCTGGAAATCCTGTGAACAGCTTCTTAACAGTAGTCAGAGTGTTGGACACAGACTACAGAGGCAGATTGTACGAGGTTGTAAGTAACAAGTATAGTAGACTTAAAATCACAGAACAGAATTTGAGGGAACTCAACGAGATTACAGTGATTGCAGGCGTGTGGATCTCAGACAATGAAATTAGAGTTTGTGATGGTGTGCAGTATGAAAACAGAAAAGCAGATGCAGCTTTCAGTAAAGGCACCTACAAAGATGGAATTGCCATTGAGAGTTTACCTTCAACAAAGGAAGTACTGGAGGATAAGTCAGAGCCGGCACAGGAGAAATCAGAAGAAGCACCTGCAGAGCAGGAAAAGACAGAGCAGGCAGAAGAGAAACCAGAAGAAACATCAGAAGAAGCACCTGTAGAGCAGTCAGAAACAGAGAAAAAAGAACCAAAGAGTTTAGAGGATATCTTTGGAAGCGTTCAGGAGCAGATGGAAGAGCAGGTAGCAGAGAAAGAGGAGCAGCCTGAAGAGAGCAAGGAGCAGAAAACAGAAAAGACAACACCTAAGAGTGGTAAGAGAGCACCTAAGAAAAAATAAGAGATAAGCAGTAAGAGTGAGGCAGCTATGCACAGTGAAAATTGTGTGTAGCTGTCTTATTTTTTGCATACAATCAGAAGAACTAAAGACAAAGGAAAACATAGAGAAGAGACCAGAACAGAGAAGCATTAAGAAAAATCAATAGGCAGTCAGATAGCATGATAGTTTATCAAAGACCTATATTCAGAAAAAATTTTAGAAAAAGTAGGTTTAGTTTACATGGTTAAAAAGGGTATGCAGTGGGTAAAAAAGAAAGTAACATGAGGAGCATAGCATTATAGGAAAAACAGTATGCAGTAGGGGTATTTCCTACAATATTCAAAAGTCTATATCTGTTGTGATAAATTAGTAATAGGAAAAATGAGTATTTCAACATGGAAATAAAAGAGTAAAGAAATTTGACTGAAGGAAAAGCAATAGGATTGAATAGGAGCATATAAAACAAAAGAGAGTTTATACAGAAAAGAGTAAAAGCATTGAAAGAGTTAATAGCATAGAAAACAGAGAGAAGCATAGAGCCATCAGAAAGCATATCTAAGAATAAATAAAATTGTATAAAAATCAATTATTTTATAACACAAAGAGGCATGGAAAGAGTAAAAGGCATAGAGAAGAGATTAAGAGTTTAATACATACATTGAACATATAACCTCAATTCTGCATTTGACAATAGTAATAGTATGCATCCAAGGGCAATAGGACAATGATATTCAGAGCATAGATGTGAAAAATTAGATATACATATGACCCTTATCAAAGTACATCACTGTCACTCAGAGCAGATGATTGACAGTAGGGATCTAAGTAGGTAGGAAATTTTTCAGATGCATCACTGTCAGAGATAGCAGATAAATGACAGTAAGAGATCTAAGAAGAGAAGCATAGTGAAAAATCAATGTACATTATTAAGCAATCAATGTATGCAAGGCTGACCATAAAGAAGTGTTGGTTTAATTGATATAAATTAACATAAGGTATTTTCATAGTAGGCATAGCACTAACTGTCAAAAAATTAAGCATATAATTGACAGTTGAAAGAACCAAAAACGGTATGCAGCTAATGGACAAAAAGTATTTAACTGTCAAAAATAGGCGGATAAATGACAGTGAGAGATCAAAGATTTTGATTACATGTGAGTAAAAATCAAGGATGCCCCAGAGCGTCACTGTCAAAATAGGCGTATATTTGACAGTTGAAAGGGATTTTTCACTATGCGTTCACTGTCAAAACGAGGACTATAATTGACAATTTCAAAGATGCATGAAATTGACCTCAAAGGTGTTTCAAGAAGTGAGAGCAGAACCAAAATTCTCTTCAATAATAAATATGACAACAATACTACCTAAGACAATAATATAAATAAGCAATGGATAATATAGGACTATACAATGTGAGATTCAGAGAGGAGTTTATACATTCAAACCAAAAGCAATGATAGGAAACCAAAAGCCTTTGACCATAGTAAAAGAAGCACAGATAGAAGTAGGGAAAGCAATGAGTAGGAACAATCATAGCAAATAAGTAAGAGGACAGAACAAGCAAATAAGAGGACAGAACAGGTGAATAAAAGGGTACAACAAAGTGATATAGGCAGAGGCTTATATCATTTTTTATTTGCATCAAAGTAGCGCACAATTCGATGCACTATGAAGAAATAAAAGAAAAAATTTTGAGAGAGGGAAAAGAAATGATTTCATTTGGCGAGTACATTGTGATTTTAATAGTAGCAGTTACAGTTGCTGGTATAGACACAATAAAATTTAAGTTTAAAGAGAAAAAGCAAGCATAGGAGAAAGAAGGACACTAAGAAAATGAGAAACATACAGCTGACAGAAAAGGTAATACAGACCTTAAGAGAGATGATTTGTGGGGTAGAAATTAACAACAATATTCAGAGTTCAGAGTACGAGATAGAAAAGATGAAATACAAGATGAATGATATTGAATACAGTGAGCTACTTAAACTGCTTGATAAGGAAGAATTACAGGAGATAATTCAGAGCAGGTCAGTTTATGACAGCACAGAGACTTTGATAGAGAGAATAAAATCAACCTGCAATGTGGAGATAACAGATGAAAGTGTACTCAATAAATTATCAAACATGCAGGCAGAAATTGATATGAGGCAGAGAAACGTAGATAAAATGTATGAGGATTTGATAGACCTTACAACATATTCAGATAAGATACAGGAAGAATTGGAGCAGAGAAGCACAGAGAGTGGGAAAGAGCCAGTAGATTTATTTGGCATCATATTTACAGACAGAAAGATAGTTTAAGGAGTACAGGAAAGGAGAAAGTCACATGTCAGATAAAAATAAATCAGCATTATTGAAGAAAGATAATGTTAAGTACAATATTTATAACAACAATGATGAATTAGTAGCCACAATACATGATAGAAGCAGAGGCAGTGAAACAGATATGAGTTTAGAGGTATATACAGATGACATAAAGCAGCTGCCTTTTATTCTTCAACTCAGAGACATTTCATCAGAAATATTATTGAAATTCTTAAAAGGTAGAGTCCTACCAAACAGAGTGAGTGTTTCAGAAGAACTACAGAGTAAGGGTTTAGAGTACAACTGGAGGGAAATGATAAAGCTTAATAGTGGAATGGTTCTAACAGATAATTTTTATATTCTGACATGTGAAGATGAGACAGAAACAAAGAAATCAACAAAGACATGCATTGTAGAGAGTAAGGAAACATTATCAGAGCAGCCAGAAGAACCAGAGATAATAGAGAACATCAGTAATGAAGATGAGCATTTGGAGAGTTTGTGATGAATAAGATACAAGAGTTTAGATTTGATTTACAAGGAGAATTAGATGCAGAGGCAAGTGAGGGCTTCTGCAATAAATGGATAGTTAGGAGAAGAGATAAAGAGGGAAATCAATACAAATTTTGGGTTAAGATAGGAGCCAATGACTGGAGTGGTTTTTATGATCACCAGAGCTTGGGTGAATATTTATATTATCAGGTGGCAAAAGACTTAGGCTTAGAAAGATATGTGTTACCTTATCACCTTTGCATTGTAAATTTGAAAGACTCAACAGGTAAAGTAATTCCAACACTTGGTTGTTATTCATTGAGCATGAACAAAGAAGATGAAGAACTGATAAGTTTGGACAAGCTGGACAGGGAAAGAGTTTATGAAAGCAATGGAGAGGGAGAAGTAGAATACAAAGATTTAATAGTGTCATTGAGTAAAAGGACAGAGATACCAGTAGGAAACATAAGGGCATGGTTGGATGTGTGTATATTGCTTGACAGTATATGTTTGAACACAGATAGAAGAATGGCAAATCTAGCAGTCATTAGAAATAAAGACACAGGAAAGTTTAGACTTGCACCTATATTTGATAGTGGGCAGAGCTTCTTATTGAAAGATAACCTATGTGTAACATATTCATGGGATGATTACATAATTGCAAATGAGAGTATCTTTTCAAAATTGTTGTTGAGAGATAGTAATAGATTTCATGACTATGATATGACACTTACACACTTTTATAGGACGGAAAAAGGAAGAGAGAAATTAAAGGTGCTGGCAACTAAAGATTTTGTGAACACCAGAAATTCATTAGATGTAGTCTATAAGATATTTGGAAGTGATTTAGATAGTCAGTGGGATTCAGAAACACAGCAGAAAGTAAAGGCAATGAGAAAAGCAGTTTATCCGGCAATAGAGATAAATGAGCGAAACTTCATAATGAATATGCTTTTAGGAAGAGCAGACACAGTAATAAATCAGAGAAGACCAGAATTTGTACCAAAGAGTCCAAGTGACTATGACAAGAAAGCATATGAAACATATTACAGATATTTCAGATAAGGAAAGGAAAACAGAGATGAGAACAGCAGGACAGTTAAAAGCAGGAAAGCAGATGAAAGAAGTCAATGTCACCTGTGAGTGTTTAAGAGGAAACAACATAAAGAATACAACACATAATTGTGAAAAGTGTAATAACAATACTTGCGTGGTAAAGAGACAGATCAAAGATAAAGTAGGCAGCAGGAGCAATCCAATAGCATGTGTGAATTGTATAGCATGTAAGAAAGAAAAGTGCAGCTTATTCAAATATAGGGCAGAGAACAGGGCAAAGGAACTATGTGATTACTTTGAACAGCAGGAGCAGTACATAGATGAGAACAGCAAAGATTTTGGAAGAATGAGTTTATACAATGCATAGCAGAGTGAGCAGTTTAGAACTGCTCATTTTTCTACATATCGAACAAAGGGAAGAAAATTTTTATTATTTTATGAAATGGAGAGAAGAATATGGATACATTCAAAGAGACTAAAGAGCAGAAAAGAGAAGAGATAGACAAAGACATTCAGGAACTACAGGAGCTATTAGATAACTTGGACAGTAGTAATGAAAATGAGAACACAGGAGAGTCAGCAGAAGAAGCATTACAAGCATTGGAGAAACAGTTTGGACTTACTGATGAAAATGAAGAAACAGCAGAAGAAAATTATGAGAACTGTTATGACTGTACAAATAGAGATTGTGAGTTTAATCTGCATGGAAAGAAATGGATAGCTGACATAGATCTACCATTATTTATAGGTCGTTGCATTGGAGATGAAATCATGAGCAATGCATGTAGGAATATGATACATATACTAGAAATTAAAGATGCACTATTTAGTATAGAAGATGAAGAAATAAGAGAAGAAGCACTCAATAGAGTTAAGGCAATACAAGAAAATTTGTGTAATACAATAGAGCTTATACATATTGCACCAGATACAGTGCATGAAATAGTTTAGTTTAACAAGCAAGCATATAAAGGACAGACACAAAACCAGTGTCTGTCTATTTTTATGCAGTAGTGGTTTATTTACAACAATGAAAGGTAAAAGGAACAGAGGTAAAATAAGAGTAATAGCAATTTTGAGAATTTAGATTGAGTGATTGATAATTTGTGGAGAGAAGAAAGGGAAAGCCAAGCATAATACCAGACAGAGAGGAAGAATGAAAAGGAAAGGGGAACAATCAATTAAAAAGGGCAGACAGTGAACCAAAAAGCAAATCACATAGCATAAGGAGCATGTGAATAGAAAAACAATAAAATCAGAGGGAAAGAGAAAACATGATAAGAATAATAAATACATCACCTGCAACAGTAAATCTGTATAGTGAATTGAATAGTCAAATAGATATGACAGTTATAACCTCAGATATGAAAGCAAGTGCACTGGCAAATCTATTAGAGTCATTACTGGACAAATGGTTTAATTTGGATGAAAACCCAGAGTTGCAACAAATTCCAGTAGGCACATGGATAGAGGACAATCTACAGGAAAAGGGATTACTTACTCAATAAGATATAAAGAATACACCAGACCAGTAGCTTATAGAGTTTGTAGAGAGCAATTAAAACTGGATATGACAGTGACAGTATTGGATAATACAGATATGGACACATTGAAGAGTATACTGGATCAGGCATTGAAGGAGTGGGAACAGCCAGTAAGTGAGTCAGCCACTAAATTCAAATATGTGGAAGACCAACTGATAGAAGCATTGCATAGAGAAGATATTAAATTTACAACCAAGTTTAATAATAAGACAGACTGTAAATTGATAGGGGAGAATGGGAATATATTTAATCTCATGGCAATAGCAAGGAGGACACTGAAGGCAAATGGTTTAAGATACTATGCAAAGGAAATAAAAGTGAGAATCATAGATAAGTGTGAGGCACACAGCTATGAGGAAGCATTGGCAATCATTATGGAGTATGTGAACATAATCTAAAAAGCAAGCAGAGAATAAAGATAAGAGCAGTTGACTAAAAATCAGCTGCTCTTATTTTTGTGCAAACAGATTATAGAGGCTATTGTGTAGAGTTGAAATATCATATTTTGATACATATAGATGAAATTAGGTAAATTTAATTTTTATAAGAAAGAGAGGAAAAGGACATATGAAAGTAGTCATTGGCAAGATTATGACGGACACAGGAAAGATAGAGGCTTGCAGAGTCTTTAATGATAAGGAGCATGAGTTCTTGGATATGTCATTAAAGAGAATAAGAGAGGAAATAGAGGCAGGGCAAGAAATAGTGGGGTTTAAGCTGACCCAGACAAACAACTACATGTCAGGTGATATAAAGAGAAATCTGACTAAAGAGAGGGGAAAGTTCAACTTCAACAAAGTACCAGTAATCACAGGAAATGGTGAATTGGTAAATGAAGCAGAGCATGATTTATTAACAGTGATTGCCTGGCATGGATTTGCAGAAGCAAAGAAATATATCTGTGTGGACTACAAGGGAGAGAATACAGAGCTTAACAAAGAAGAGTTTATCCAGCAGGTAAAGGCAGATAAAATCAATGGAGCAATCATCAGTGATAAGACAGGCAAAATAGTTATTATGGATAAGCTCAATAAGGAATTATAAGGAGTTGGGGAAGTATGATAAAAAGCATATATACAAAGGGTGGTAATCAAATCAATAAATTCTATTCAGTGTGTGGTTTATTGAATAGACTGCCAGAGAAAGTACCAGACAATCTAAAATATAAGACTGAGCCATTAGATATAATGGAGATTATGGTTAACACCACTGATAACATGGAAACAGACCTATTAGGATTGTTCATATCATCAGATGAATTGAGATCAATCAGTAGATATCTGATAGATAATGAAGAAGATTATATGGAGGACATATCAGTAGTATGTCATAGCAGAGCAAATAGAGGACAGGTTTGTGGTTTAGATGAGGCTGACTTTGCTGAAATAAGAATATGTGGTAAGGAAAGGAACATACTCCTTCATGCAAATGCAATGAAGCAAGGTAAGGTAGGCAGCTACATAGAAGTGCAAAACACCTCATGGAAGAAATTGAGGATGTACACCTCTGATAAAGATAAAAAGAGTGTGATTTTATCAAGGATTATTGTAGAAGCTGCACTCATGGAAGAAGCCAAGGCAGGAACAAGATATAAAACAGCAGAAAGTTTCTTGAAATTATTCAATGCTACAGAAGCAGTGGAGCCAAGGGATCTAAACAATGTGATGGGTCAGAACCTATATGGAAATACAAGAGCACTCGGAATTTATAAGATGGTTTATAACAAAATTAAAAATGACACCTTACCAGTGAAGCAACTATCAATTATTGATAATGAAATACACATCATTTTTGATATGAATGGCAAGGATTTAAGTTTCATCATAGGCATGGGAAAACTGGTAGTCAGTAAAGGGAGATAGAGAAAATGAGTGAACTACAAATAATAACTAATGATAATGCATACATGAAGAAGAAAAACACAAAGTTTTGGATTGCTACAGGTATCATATTAAATGTGTTGATGGTGGTTTTCCTCATAGTGTTAGTAGGAAGTGACACTTTAGGAATAACTATATTATCAATAGCAATATGGGTGTTAATCATACTGATTTTAGCCTTGACAAACAATAAGATAAGTAATGGTGAGGCATAAAAGTATGAGTTTAGATAGAGAAAAAGCAATCAGGCAGTATAAATCATTTTGCAATCAATATCAGAAAAAAGTGCAGAGTGATAAAAAAGTGATAATAACAGCAGAGAGATTGAATAGACAAAGCACAATAAATTGCAGAGCATAAAGGACAGATAAAAATATGAGAGAGACAATAAGTGAGTTTGAAAACTTCATAGGGGATAAAGAAAAATTTCCCAGAGAAAAAGTAAATACAATCAAAGGGTGTCCAACAGAACAGATTGAAACAGTAGAGCTTGAAGAGTTTGGACATGTATATCAGAAGCCACAAGGAATATTAAAAATGGACATATTGAGAGATTAGAAAGGACAGAAAGATATGGAATATGCAGTAAATGAAATCAACGACTACATTAAAGAGAAAGGATTAGGAAAAGACTATTACGCAAAGGGTAAGAAAGATGCATTTTTAGGTGAGAGTATATGCATCATGTTAAGATATCAGAGCGGATCAAGTAGTGTAGTCTACAGTGGAACAGATGAAGATAAACTGAAGGAGTTTATTGATTCAAAGGTTAGATAGGGAAAGGGTAGAGACATGAAGAAAAGTGACATTCAAAAGGAAAGATGGTTTGTCTTAGGAATTATAGAGGCAGAAAATAAGAAAGGCAAGTCAGTGACAGAAGCAGTATTGGTTTACAATCCTATTTCAGAAGAGCATCAGATAGTGAGTATGAATACAATTATAAATATGATTGATGCTGACAAGGAAATTATAGGGGCAAGGATAAGAGAGACCCAGAGATATAGTGAAAGCAAAGAGGAATACATAATAAACAGGGAAGTGTTGATAAAGAGTCAATATTACAGAACAAAAGACCTGCCTAAGTTAAATGGACAAGGAGAAATAATAACACCGGGCAAAGGTGTAGTAGTTGGCTGCATTGAAAAGCATGGAAAAGTAAAGTTTGTTGTTATGACTGCATCACTTAAAAAGCAGTATCTAAGTAAGGAAGAGGTCATTAATGGTGGGTATATAGGCATATACAGAAAAGAGATAATGCGTGCAAGTCAGTTGAGAATTGATTTACTGAAGGAAAAAGAGAAATAGGAAAATGAAAGAGGTCACAAGCTTAAACTGTGGCTTCTTTTTATTTTGTCAAAACACCTTTATCAAAAGTAATAATATCCATTTTTTATACATGTTGAAGAAAAGAAGAAAAAATTTTAAAATTATTAAGTGAGAAGTCGAAAGGAGATAGACATTATGAAAGCAAAGACGCTTAGAATAGTATTGCCAATGCTTACAGCAGTACTTTTACTTGGTGGATGTGGACAGGCAAACACAACACAGCAGGATATATTAGACATGCTGAATGCAAGTGATACAATCACAATAGAATTAACAGTAGAGAAAGACGAGAATGAGGGATACAAATACAGTGTAAATTGGATCCAGCTTGGAGACATGACAAGCTCTAAAGAACTTAGAGCAGTCATGGATGAGCAGTTTAAAATCACAGGTAACACAGGCAATAAAAATGGTATGTTCTACGTTAATGAAAAAGGTGAGAACACACAGAACAATACATTGTCAGTGGCACTTAGAAACAGAGTATTCACTACAATTTTGAATAATGCAGATGATTTAGAGTCAATTAACTACACTCTTGCAGGGAATTATTCAGACATTGATATAGAAGATGAAAGAGCCATTTATGCAGCTATCAGTGACTATTTTGAATTATTGAATGCAGGTGAAAATGGAGAGTCAAATATTGAGGACAGCTTAAGTAGAGCAGAAGCAATGAGTTTAGTCTTTAGAGCAGTGACACCGGTATCAGAGATTGAAGAAAATTCAGCATTTGATAGTGCAGTAGGTCAGAGTGATTACAATGCATTTGCCAATAAGGAAAATACAAATGTATTTGTAAGCACAGCAGATGGCAGTTTAAATGAAACAACATACACTCAAAACATGACAAAAGCAGAATATATTTATTTAGTCATGAATGAAGTCTTTGGAAATCAGGCAGTACAGAGTGTAGATGCAAACACAAAGATAGATGGTTTAACAAGTGCTGGAGACTTAAGAGCAGATAAGCAATTAAGTGGCAAGCAGCAGTTAAGCAGTGCAATCATCAAAGAATTTGTAAGTAACCCATCTAAAATAGATGAGAGCTTATACAAAGCAATAGTATTTGCAAATGAAAAAGGAATTAGTAACACAGAGAACATGGACAGTGCAATTACAAAAGGTGACGCAGTTGAAATCTTATGTAAAGCACTCATGCAGAACACCAGTATTGAAGAGTTTAACTACAACATGGGTTCAGTAGACACAGGCTATGAATACATTGAGCCAACAGAAACCACAGAGACAGAAGAAATTAGTGGAAATGGCACAGGAGATATTTATGAGCCAACAGAAGAAGATACTCAAGTAGAGGATGAGGCTGCACAAGCAATAGAGGAAGCACAACAGGCAGATGAGCAGTTACAGTCAGAACCAGAGCAAACAACATCAGAAGAGAGCAATTATACAATAACTCCAATGACAACACAAACAATGTATGCTCAACAGGCAGTAAACCTTAGACAGGGACCCGGTACTGAATATGATAAAGTTGGTAGTTTATCAACAAATCAGTCAGTAGAAATAACAGGCTATGTAGAGACTTCTAATGGACAGTGGTATCAGTTATCAGACGGAGACTTTGTATCATCAAAATATTTAAAAGACACCAAAGTATCAACCACAACCACTACAAACAATACAAAGCCAAGCACCAACACAAATAGCAATAGCAATAGCACAGGAGGCACTAATAATAATACTTCACAGCCAACACAATCCAGTGGAGAACAAACAGTAACAGGAGTAACAGGTGATGGCTCAGGATCAAGCAGAGGAAACCGTGGAAACTCTGGAGCAAATTCTGGAACAGTGGGTGGAGGAAACCTACAATAGAATATATCAATTTTAGTTTATGGAGGCTCACGAAAGTGAGTCTCCAACATTTTTAAGGAGAGGTAGAAAGAAATGAGTAAGAAATTAACAAAAATAATATCTTTCATACTTGCAATAATACTTATCATCACACTTCCATTTACAGTCTACGCAGAGAGTGGAAATGGAACAGGTGATGATGGTACAGCAGGCAGTCACCATGTCACAGGTGGAGCTTCATCAAGCAAAGCTGCATACCTAATTTATATAGTGGATGAAAATGGCAGTTTATTGACACCAGTAGTAGAAGCAGCAATATCCGGAGCAAAGGAGCCACCACTTAATGCTAATTTTGATTACGAGTTATCAAAGTTTGGAAATCAAGCACCATCAAGTTTTGACATAATTTATGATGTACCTACACCATTCACAAGCGGTGGAGATGGAAATGGAGCAGTTCTAAAAAACAAATTGCTTGAATTAGACGAGGGAAGAATAAGTTATAGAGCAATCAGAGTAATTGAGAACTATTTTGGAGCAGACTTAGCAGAGCAGTTTATCAATTCCAACAGTGATATGTACCTTATCTTTGAGGGAGTATACTGGCTCACAATGAATAACGGAACTCATTCAGGAGAAACATTGGTAGCCACTGCATCAGGATGGGCAAAAGCACAGAATGATTATGGATGCGGTGAATATGGTTCATCAACATTCACTAAATACACCAACAACATATTTGCAAACTGTATGAAATTTGAGTTTAGCCAGTTAGGCTTGAGTCCATGTCCATCAGGCAAGCAGACAAATGATGTAATCATGAGTTCAGCAAGTGGTATCATTTCCGTTTGGAATAATGAGGTAAGAAGTGAGATGCAGACAACATGTGATGAGTCAAAATCAAATCCTCATAAAGCACCAGATGAGTCAGAAGGAAATTATATAATTGTAAAGAACTATGTAACAAAAGAAGATGGAACATATACAGATGATGGATGCTTTAGTAAGACAGAAGTTTCAAATAAGATAAAAATTGAAAATGAGTCAGAGACAACAGGATACAAAGTGAAATCATGGAAAGTAACTGATAGTACATCTCAACAGATAATATCAGTTGATAATGGAACATTGGTATGGGAGAGTAATATACCCGGATCTGTTAAGAAGTCAGGCTCATCAACTTCAATAGTCAATGTTGAAGATTTGGGAGGAAAAACAGTTTATTTATTACTTGAAAAAGAAAAAGAAACACCACCACAAACAGAGAACGGAGATTTTGAAATTTCACAGGCAAGCCTAACAAAGAGAGTGAGATTTAGTGAGTCTTCAACAACAAATGCTTTTAACAACCATAGTTTTAAATGGACAAGTGGAGCATTTAGTTTGATAAGCTGTAATGGACATTCATACACAGATGATTGTGGAAACATGACAAACCACAATGATACAACGAATGCAGATGGCACAATAAATCACAGTGCAGATACAACTTATTGTGGAGGACATACAGATTATTGTAGCAACTTCAAATTCTTAGATGACAGTGTAACAGTTTCATTAAGAAATGAAAAAGTTAGTGAAGCATCAAATATAATGGTGCAAATTAATGGCTGGCAGAACGTAGTGCAGAATACATCAGCAAGCAGTTTATCAAAGTATTGGAATACATTTAACAGAACACTTACCAGTGCAAGTACACTTGGTAGAAGTGGATGGGATTACGCATGCGTACTATGGAGAGGTGAAGATGACTTAACAGTAGCACAGTGGAAGAATGATACATCAACAAATAACTTAATGAGTGAAATTGGATTTAAAGTAGCCAATGCACCACAAGGAACAAGAAAAACATCTGATTTTATCAGTACATTCACAGCACGATTTGGTGAGGACATAGGTTCAAATAGAGAAGTCAGTACAAAGTATGGAGCAAGTACAGCATCATCACATAGCAATAAGATTTGTACACAGACAAGGGATTACTCATTTAAGACTGATACTGCTTTGAGTTTAAGCAATATCAAAGTAAATGTGAAAGTTTATAGTGGACAGTCTAGCAGAGATAATTCAAATGAAGCACTGAAAAAGAACCAAGCAGAAGCAGGTAGCATAACATTTTATCCATATATCAAAATGAAATATGATACTTACAACATGCCATATGCAAGCAACTATAGTCAGACAGCATATGTACTTGGAAACTATGCAAGAACACTGAATTTAAGAAATGCAGTAACAGTAAAATTTGAGCCAGAAGATGATAGCAATAGCCTTGAAGTACAGAGTAACCAGTGGTCAACGCATACATCATTGATGAATAATATAAATGACTTATTTGGTACTACAGACAGTGCTTATAAAGTGATACCTGGCGGTGCAACATTGAACATTAAGAATAAAGATACTGCAAAGAGTAAGGATGTCAAGGTCATTACCTATCAATGCATACTTGAAGGAGATGGAAAGACACAGGTAGACTATACTGGCTCAGTCAATGGAGATTTTACAGAAACAACAGCAGACAGTAATCATGAAGCTACAGTAGATTCAGTAGTAGAGAGCATAAAAAATTTAAAGCTTGAGTTGTATGGTAATAAGGATGCAAAGAAAGAGCCATTCAGCGGTGAGAACATAACAAAATCAAAGAAGTTTAATGGTAAAAGCATATCATCAGACAGCAAGTACAACTGGGATGACTTCAATGATTTATATATCAACGTAGCAGAGGGAGACACATCTAAAGAAAAGTTTGTATTCAGCACTGATACTGAAGGTAACATTTTAATGAATGATATAGTCATTCTAACAAAGAACCAAGGTGTAGAGAGCATAAGTAACAGAACAGCAAAAACAATCAATGATAAAACGGATGTAGTAACACAACTTGTAAAAGCCCTTGAGCGTAACACTGGAGATGATACATCAGCAATATGGAGTAGTGACAGTGGAAAATGGTATAACGAAGGCTTTGATGGTGTGACAGTTCTTGTAAGCACAACAACCATCAACACAGGTTTGTGGGATCCGATGGAAAGAACAACAGTCTTCGATACAAAGCTTACACCAAATCAGAGTAGCAAGGAAAACATTGGAACCAGCTTCTACTCATTCCAGATGAGGACAGCTGCATACAGTGATTTGTATGAAGGCGAAGCAAACAGAGTGGGAAATTTCATGGGAGTAAAGATTTATAGCAATGTAGATCTGACAGAACTCTACAAAACAGATAAGTGGTATTCAAGCAATGTTACAACTCAGGACTTGAAGTAGTAAATCAAAGATAGTTCATAAGAAAGACTTGGCAGAGATGTCAGGTCTTTTTTATTGCAAGCAATCCTATACAAAATTATAAGTCCTTTTTCGAGTCATATTGAAGATATAGGAGTAGATTTTTTAAATATTAAAAAATGGAGATAGAAGATTATGAGAAAAGGAATGAAAGCATTTGTAAAAATAGGTACAGCGGTAATGATGAGCACTTGCATAGCATTTTCAAATGTGAATGCAAGCATTTTAGTAAATGCAGAAGAAAATCAAGGTGAGTATGCCTTTTATGAAGATGATACAGAAGTTATTGAAGAGACTAAAATTGAGGAGTTTACAGAGTCAATTGAGGAATCTACAGAGTCAGAACAAACAGAGACAGAGCAGACAGAGACAGAAACAGAAACAGAAGAGACAGAGCAGACAGAGACAGAGACAGAAGAAGCAGAGACAGAAGAGACAACAGAGCCAGAGGTTGCAACACTGGAATTAGAAGATGAATACCCAATAGCAATACAGTCAAATTCAGTTTATACAATAGGTGGAACAGAGTACAACATAGCAGAAGCAATAGAGTACAGCAATGATTATGGTACAGGATATTATTTTGAGGACAGTAAAACACTTTTAGTAACATCAGCAGGTACAGCTACAACATCAGACAATAAAGAATATCCATGGTATGAGATAAATGAAAACATTGAAAAAGCGATAATTACATCTGATGCAGGTTCAATAGGCAATTTTGAGTTTTCAGGCTACGGAAGTCTTAAGAATGTAATAATTGAAGAAGGTGTGACAACTATAGGTGCTTCTGCTTTTATGAATTGTTCATTACTACAAGAGCTAATAATACCAGAAGGTGTAACAAAAATAGAAGAAAGAACATTTGCAGGTTGCTCATCCCTAAATCACTTAGTGATGCCATTATCAGTAACAAGCATAGATGGCTATTATACATTCAGTGGATGTAATAGTTTAATATCAGCCAGTCCAATATCAGAGAACAAAGGAACAGGCTATGAGTATGGTTGGACAGAAACAATTCCAGCTAATGCATTTAAAGATTTGGACAAACTTCAAACAGTTTCAATATTAGACACCATAACAACCATAGGAATTAGAGTGTTTATGAGTTGTTCATCACTACAAGAAGTAATCATACCAGAAGGCGTTACAAAAATAGAGGAGCGAACATTTGTAGATTGTTCATCATTAAATCACTTAGTAATGCCAGCTTCTGTAACAGAAATAAGTGATTGGTATACATTCAGTGGATGTAGCAGTCTGACAACAGCAAGTCCAATATCAGAGGGAAGAGGAACAGGTTATGAATATGGATGGACAGAAACAATTCCAGCCTTTGCTTTCACAGACTTAAATAAAATTCAAGAAATTAGTTTAATTGACACCATAAGAAGTATTGGAAAATCAGCTTTTAGAGGTTGTTCATCACTACAAGAGCTAATAATACCAGATGGAGTCACAAAAATAGAAGAAAGGACATTTGCAGATTGTTCATCACTAAGGCATTTAGTGATACCATTGTCAATAAACGATATAAGTGATTGGTATACATTCGATAATTGCACCAGCTTAATATCAGTTAGTCCTCTTTCAGAGAACAGAGGAACAGGATATGAATATGGCTGGACAGAAGCTATTCCAGCATATGCATTTAAGAGTTTAAACAAGGTGCAGTCAGCTTCAATAAAAGATACTATAAATAATATTGGAAAGTATGCTTTTGGTGATATGGAAAGCTTAGTAGAAATAGATATACCTGAGTCAGTAAATAGCATAGAATATAGAGCTTTTACAGGGTGTAATAATTTAACAACTTTCAGAATTGGCAATGGTATAGAAAATATAGGAAGCAATGCATTTTCATTGAATAGTAGCACAGACACCACAGTTATTACAGACAATAAAGTAGTTAAAGCATATAATTGGTCAGGTGACAATAGAAATGTGACATTTGAGAGATTGACACCAATAACTGATTTGGATATAAGCATTCCAGTGAATAGCATGTCATTTAATATAGACAGTGATAAAAACTTTTCATCAGAAGCAGTAAAGATTGTCAACAATTCTCCTTGTGATATAGGCATATATGTAAAGAATATCAATGGAGGAGATAATGCAGTAGACATTGTACCAGAGAGCAATTATACAGATACAGAGTGGGATGCACTGACAGAGTTTAACAGTATTGCATTTACATTGAATAGTATAGATTTAGCAGAAGCATATAATAATTCAGCAAATGATGAGAGTAAATTCATAAGTTTAGGAAAGATTGGATCAGCAGAGGATGAGCTGGATGCAAGTGATTATACATTCACTACTTATAGTGTAGCTACAGCAAAGGCAAATGGAAGAGCTTCTATTTCTTCTGGGAAAGCAGGATATGTAGGAAATGGAGCAGACAATTATATTTACTGGACAATAGATGTTGAAAAGTCAGGTACATATTGTTTGGGAGTGAATGGAGCAGTGAGTGGCACAAGAACAACATATATAGATGCAAATGGAGTCAATGTAGGTTCAGTGACACATAAAGGAAGTTCTTGGTCTACAGGATTTGATGTTTATACAACAGTAGATTTACAGGCAGGAGAGAACATAATAAAACTGTACAACAATTCAGATTATGCACCAGACATATATAATTTACAATTATCAAATGAGTTTGTGTTAGGTAACACCTTTGATTTGCAGTTAGAAGCAAAATATCCAAAGAGTTATGATATTGACAGTGATTTAGAAATGAATTACAACCTAACATTTCTGTTTGTATCACAAGAAAATTAACAGAGGTACAGCAAAGGCAGTCACAGTTTGTGGCTGTCTTATTTTTTTATGAAAAGGACAAAGTTTCAAAGATATATGGATGCACAACTGAATTGTAGATCTAAAAGCAATACATGTTGTTGATTAGATATAAGAAAAAACAATTACCACAGAGTGACAGAAAATTTTTATGAAAGGAACAGAGAGAAAATGTCAGCAATAATAGGAATATATCAAAACCAACCAGTGAGAATAATAGGAAGCTGTGTACCAGATATAGAACAGCAGATAAGAAAAAATGAATACAAGACCAAAGATAATATAACATATCCAACAAATTCATTTGACATCTGTGCAAAGAAAAGAAGAAATCACATCAACTTAGGAGACTTTTCAGAGAGCTATTTATATCAGTCAAAGTACAGGCAGTCAGAATTAATTACAGATGAAAGCAATAAATACAGTATGAGTAGTAATTATGACAGGTATTGGTTTAATCAGAGAGGATAAAGAGAGGGAGAGGAAACCCATCAGAGTAATAAATTAATCACAGTAATAGGGAGGAAACAGTAGTCAGTAGGAAGGAAGCCAACACAGTAATAGGGAGGAACCCAGAACAAAGTATAAGTACAATAACACCTAGAGTGTAATACATTAACCCTTGACAATTAAACTAAAACAATAAACAATGAAGCATATAAATACCAATTACCCATGCTTCATTACTTTTATAAGGTCTTGTAGCACCTTAACTTGTTCATCTGTCAAACCATCAGTATCGAGTACAACAAATGGTTTATCATTTGATTTTCCTAGTAAGTAATCGGTACTGCATTTATAAAGGTAGGAGAGGGCAAGCAGATTTTCGGTGCTGGGTGTTCTTTCTCCTGTCTCATAACCAGAAATAATGGAGGGGGATATCTCTAGCTTTTTTGCAACATCAGCTTGTGAGAGATTTTGTGACATTCTTAATTCTTTTAATCGAACAGATAGATTTTTAATCATATTGTGTGTTATCCTCCTACACTCATTGTAGATATGTAAACAACACATTAGGAATGATAGCACAACGCTAAAAGTGTTGAGGAAAAGTAAGAATAGTAATATAATGATAAAAATAGGTTTAATTTATGCAGTGAGGAGTAAAAGAAAAGTGAAAAAGATGAAAAAGAGAAGAAAGAGAAGATTAATCACAGTATTAGGTTTAACAATCACATTATCACTATCAGCTTGTGGTAAGTCAGAGTCAGTATCAACAGTAGAACCAACAGAGACCATAGAGACAACCACAGAGCAGTCAGAACCAGAGACAGAGGAAACAGTGTCAGAGGAAATCACAGAGACCACAGAAACCAACATGGAAGAAGTCAACAGAAAAATGTTTGGTTTAGATGATACAGTGGTAAGTGATGATAACACATCAACATCAGAAAGTACTACATCTACAGAAACAGGTATGAACAGTAGCCAACCATACTATCCAAGTTCAACACCATGTGGTAACTCACAAAAGCAACAGGCTTGGGATAACTTTTGTAACAACTGGAATGAATCAGATTATGGAACAACTACAAAAGGTAAAATGAAGAATGACTTCCCATACTATGGTTCAA
>ERZ808240.1055-NODE-1055-length-34989-cov-14.315252_pt1 | contig 34989 bp, 33 predicted proteins | sample MGYA00521084_ERZ808240 | MGnify/ENA primary metagenome ERZ808240 (study PRJEB31516, sample SAMN03275571) | gut metagenome | biome: mammalia-associated habitat; material: feces | host: Papio cynocephalus | place: Kenya | collected 2012-08-06 ... | reverse complement strand
AATAAAGTTTGTTACGCGGCAAGCCGCGGGGAATTATACCCACTTTGCATTAAAAGAAGACCGCTCCCAGGTCACCCGGGAACAGCCTTTCTGCTGCTATCATAACTATAATATGACCTATCCGTTCCAGATTCCGGTACACTGGCATCCGGAGATTGAGATCCTGTACGTGATCCACGGTCCCCTCAAGGTCATCATCGAAGGAGAAGAATACACCGGGGAACAGGGGGATGTCTTCTGCGTCAATCCGGGAGAATTACACTTCATGGATCCCGCCACGACAGACATCGATTATTATGCCCTGCTTTTCCCTTTGGAACTGCTTTCCTTTCAGCTGGAAGATTCCCTGGATAAAGAATTCTTCCAGCCGATCCGGGATCACAGCCGAATACTGCCGCACCATCCTTCCACACAGGAAAATTCTTCCGTCCTACGCTATCTGTTCACACAGATCGTCCGCGCGGAGCATGATACCAACACAATGTCGAAGCAGTTAACCCTGCGCATTCTGTTACTGTCTCTCTTACGTGAATTTGCCGTTTCCGGTCTGCAGACTCCTCCTGCGTCCCGGGGAAATGATCCCCTGCAGCGGGAACTCTTAACCTATCTGCAGCAAAAATATATGGAACCACTCCGACTGGAAGACCTGTCGAAGCAGTTCCATTTATCCGAAAAATATCTGTCCCGGTATTTTAAGCAGCATTTTCACCTGACCCTGACACAATACCTGATGCACCTGCGTCTGACACATGCCCGTCATTTACTGGAGAGCAGTAATCTTCCGGTCACGGAAGTGGCTCTGCAATCCGGATTCTCCAACGTAAGCCATTTTATCCGCAGTTTTCACACTGCCTTTCAGGTGTCTCCGCTACAATACCGGAAAAGCTATTCCCGTGAAAGCATTGCTCTTCTGCCAAGCTCCAGACATCCCATAATGCCCTGATCATCATGAAGGGATGCGGGCACCACATAATGTTCCATGTCAGCAAGCTCATCCGTTACGATGTAGCCATTGATATATTCCTTAAGCTTCTCCCGGATCAGCGGGAACAGCTGCTCCTGGTGCATGACGCCGCCGCCTAAGATAATCATTTCCGGGGAAACTGTCATGACATAACCGGTCAGTGCCTGGGCGATGTAATCCGCCTCCAGCTCCCATACCTCCGGACAGTCTGCCAGTTCCACCGCTTTTTTGCCCCAGCGCTCTTCGATGGCCGGTCCTGCTGCCAGACCCTCCAGGCAATTCTTATGATAGGGACATCTTCCGGCATAGGTGTCGGTGCCTCGCTTTGTAATCAACACATGTCCGGTCTCGGGATGAAGCATTCCGTGATGCAGCTCTCCGTTACTGTAGATACCACCGCCGACACCGGTGCCGATGGTCAGATACATGACGCACTTTTTTCTCCTGGCCTGCCCAAAAGTCACCTCACCCAGGACAGAACCATTCACATCCGTATCGAATCCCACCGGACAGTGAAGTGCTTCCTGCATCTGACCCACAATATTGCAGTCTCTCCATGCGACTTTTGGTGTGGTCGTGATATAACCGTATTTTTCGGAATCCCTGTCCAGCTCGATGGGACCGAAGCAGGCAATTCCCAGTGCGTCAATCTCCTTGTCCCTAAAATAGTCAATCATTTTCGGGATTGTCTCCTCCGGCGTGGTCGTAGGAATCGATACCTGTTCATAGATCTCACCGCTTTCATTGCCAATGGCACAGACCATTTTTGTGCCGCCGGCTTCCAATGCACCCAGACGTAATTTTGCCATATAAATACCCTGCCTTCCTGAATTTAAAGTTTTTGTTCCAACCATATCCCGCGCTCTGTCCCTCGGGTTTCTACCGTTTCGATGTTAGTATAGCAAATCCTTTCCTCCCTGTTAATATCCATTTTTACGGAGTTTCTCTCCCTTTTTAACTTTTTCTTTTCCCTGCAATCTTTCCTATGTTATACTGTGTTATACTGTTTCTCGGTAACAGACAGATCTCTTAGAATAAAGGAGGCAATATTGCAATGAAAAAAATATGGATCGTTGGCTCCCTGGGTCACATGGGGCAGGCGCTTATCAGATTATTGGATATGATGGAATATGAATTATACGAGACCGATAAGGACGAACTGGACATTACAGACGAACATGAAGTCTCTCTGTTCATGCACCGTAACCGCCCCGATGTGGTCATCAACTGTGCCGGCTATCACCCTTCCTCTGCTGCTGAACAGCCGGAGACAGATATGGCATATAAGGTAAATGCCGTCGGCGCCAGGAATCTGGCCCAGGCCGCAGAGAGCATTCAGGCAAAGCTCATTCAGATTTCCACGGATGATGTATTTTCCAGCGCATCCGACACACCCTATAATGAATTCGATGATGTCAATCCGATGGGACTTTTTGCCAAGTCCAAATACGCCGGAGAGAAATTCGTCATTCAGCTCATGACCCGCTATGTCATTATCCGCAGTTCCTGGATCTATGGCATTGGCAAGGATTTCCTGAACGAAGTACTGGAAGCGGCCGCTGATCCGAAGATATCTTCCATAGAATTGTGGAACAACGACCGGGCGGTACCTACCTCCGCTGCGGAGCTTGCACGGGTGGTCAAATTCTTCATCGACAACGACCATTACGGCATCTATCACGCGGTATGCAACGGCGGTTCCTGCACCCGTCTGGAATTTGCAAAGGAGATCTTACGCCTCGCCGGCAAAGAAGATCAGCTTACGGTTACCGTAAAAGAAAATGCTCCCGAGAAATATTCCGTGCTGGATAACATGATGCTTCGTCTCACCGGCATGGAAGAACCCGGCGACTGGAAAACGGCACTGGCTGATTACATGAAAGAGACAGGAGGACTGGAATAGTGGAAAAGCACGAGTCCGAAAAGAAAACCGAAAAAAAGAAATTAGGTCTGTCCACCAAAATCTTTATCGCCCTGTTAACCGGTGCGGTATGCGGTGTACTGATTCACTATTATATGCCGGAGGGATATTTTAAGGATACCATCCTGATCAACGGCATTCTGTATGTACTGGGCAACGGTTTTATCCGCCTGATGCAGATGCTGGTGGTTCCGCTGGTATTCTGCTCCCTGGTCTGCGGTGCCATGGCTATCGGTGATACGAAAACACTGGGAATCGTCGGTGTGAAGACCATTCTGTTCTATATCTGCACCACCGCCCTGGCCATCAGTGTCGCACTTGGTATCGCCAGTCTGATCAACCCAGGCGTGGGCCTGAATATTGCTTTGCCGGAAGATACTCCCGAAGTGGCTTCCACACAGGTCAATTTTGCGGAGACCTTACTCAACATTATTCCGAAAAATATTTTTACCTCGCTGGCAGAGGGTGATATGCTTCCGGTGATTTTCTTTGCCTTGTTCATCGGTATCCTGCTGGCTGCCATGGGCAACCGGGTCTCCACCGTTGCGAACTTTTTCAGCCAGTTCAACGATATTATGATGGAAATGACGACTTCTGTCATGAAAGCAGCCCCCATCGGTGTCTTCTGCCTGATCGCCAAGACCTTCGCAGGTATCGGCTTCGATGCATTTGTTCCCATGTTAAAATATATGGGAAGCGTGATCCTGGCGCTGGCAGTGCAATGCTTCGTGGTATATCAGGTCATGCTGTTTGTATTCACCCGGTTGAATCCTTTGAAATTCATTAAAAAATTCTTTCCGGTCATGACCTTTGCATTCTCCACCTCCACCAGTAATGCGACCATTCCTCTGTCCATTGACACTCTGCATAAAAAAATCGGTGTCTCCAAACAGATTTCGTCCTTTACGATTCCTCTGGGTGCCACCATCAACATGGACGGTACTTCCATCATGCAGGGCGTGGCTGTGGTATTCATCGCGCAGGCCTATGGGATTCCTCTGACCCCTGCCGCAATTGCTACCGTGATTGCAACCGCTACCATTGCTTCCATCGGTACCGCCGGTGTTCCCAGCGTCGGACTGGTAACTCTTTCCATGGTACTGGCTTCTGTGGGACTGCCTACCGAAGGCATTGCACTGATCATGGGTATTGACCGTATTTTGGATATGCTGCGTACCGCTGTAAACATCACCGGCGATGCCGTATGTACCACTATCGTGGCTAAACAGCAGGGTGCCTTTAATGAGAAAACCTTCCGGGCAGATAACTGATTGCCTGTTTACGACCTTACAAGCGTCTGCCGTCACATAAAAATAGAGTGAAACATCCCGTTCTGTGTATAAATACCCAGTCAGATGCTTCACTCTATTTTGTATGTTCTCAGCTATTCTATTTAAGTTTATTCAGTTTTGCACGGTTGGCAATGACGATCAACCGCATATCTTTCGTCAGCGGCATCTCCGGATCGATGTTGGTATTCACATTTTTTCCTTCGATGATCGCCACTACGTTAACAGAATATTTTTTGCGCAGATTCAGTTCGACCAGGTTCTTCCCGATCCACTGCTGTTTGATCTCCAGCTCTACCATGGAAACATCCTGTGACAATTCAATAATATCCATGAACCCGGAGCTTAACAGGCTCTTCGCCAGATGGATTCCGGATTCACTTTCCGGGAATACCACGCGGTCCGCCCCTACTTTTGTGAGGATCTTACAGTTCATCTCACTGGCGCACTTGGCGATCACCGTTTTCACTCCCAGTTCCTTGCACAACATTGTGGCCATGACACTGGCCTCCAGGTGATTCGCCATGGTCACAATGACCACATCCATATTGGAAATCCCCAGTTGTCGGAGTGCCTCCGCATCCGTAACATCCGCACATTTGCAATAGGGAATCTCTGCAATCGCAGCATTGACCACAGCCTCTCTGTTGTCTACCGCCAGTACCTCCGCTCCGTTCTCTACCAGTTCCTTCGCTACACTTCTTCCATATCTTCCCAGTCCGAAGACCGCATACGTCTGATTGATTCCCATAATTTCTTCCTTCCTGTCAAACCCGCATTAACCTACGCTGATCTCTTCCGTAGGATTCTTCACAATATTTTTGTTCTTTTTCTGTGTGCTGAACGCTACCACCAGGGAAATGGGCCCGACTCTTCCCAGATACATGGTTACAATAATGATCAGCTTTCCCCATAAATTCAGCATGGACGTCAAGTTCCTGGTTAATCCCACGGTAGCCGTGGCGCTGACCGTTTCATATACAATATCGATAACATCCGCATCTGTCACCGCGGACAAAAGGATCGTGGACAACGATGCAATGATGAAAAACATGCTGACCACTGCCACGGACTTATTCACTGCCTGCTTCGGAATATTCCTCTGAAAAAGCTCTGCATCTTCCTTGTTGCGTATGGTGGCGAACATGGATACCAGCAGCACTGCGATCGTCACTGTTTTCATTCCGCCTGCGGTTCCCACAGGAGACCCTCCGATCAGCATCAGCAGGACGGAGATCATTGCCGAAGTGTTGGTCAGATTCTCCTGGGGAATGGTAGCAAATCCTGCCGTTCTGGTCGTCACCGACTGAAACAGCGATGCCAGAATTCTCTCTCCGAACGTATATCCCTGCATGGTCAGCGGATTATCATATTCGAAAATAAAAAATGCCGCAGCTCCCACGATAATAAGCAATCCGGTCATAGAAAGGGCGATCTTGCTGTGCAGCGTCAGCTGTTTCAAACAGTTCATCTTCTGCGCTCTGAAATTCTTCAGAACCCGCAGTACATCCCACCAGACAATATATCCTAAACCTCCCAATATGATCAGCAGCATCGTGACCAGGTTGACCATGGGTTGAAACACATATCCGCACAGACTGTTTTCCGACATAATATCCATTCCTGCGTTACAGAACGCCGACACCGCATTGAACAGAGAGATCCAGATACCCCGCGGACCGTATTCCGGCACAAATACCGTCATATACAAAAGAGCTCCCGTTCCTTCCACCACCAGGGTTCCTATGAGAACCTTACGGAGAAACTTCACAATTCCGGAGATATTATTCAGATTAAACACATCCTGCAGCATCCAGCGGTTACCCAGTCCCAATCGTCTGTGCAATCCCATCATCACACCGTACATGACCGTAATGATCCCCAGTCCTCCCAACTGTATCAGGATGAGAATCACGATCTGTCCCCAGATACTCCAGGCGGAATATGTGGGAACCGTCACCAGTCCGGTGACGCAGATGGATGTGGTTGCTGTAAATAAAGCGTCTATATAAGGAACCGATTCTCCGCTGGCAGAGCTGACCGGCAACGCCAGCAGAAAACTTCCCACCAGGATGGCGCAGAGAAAACTTAACATAATCTTCTGCGTGGTGGATAATTGTATGCATTTCTTTCTGTTCATGAGGATAACCTCGTCTTTCTCACCAACTGCAAATTTTGAATTGCAGGCACATCATTGCAAGTAAAACTCACAATGATATGATTATAGCATACCTTCGTCAAAAAAGCTCCTATCGGGAACAGTTTGTATCTGTATCCATAATAGAAGCTCTCTTTTACCATATCGGTTAATTTTGAAATTTATACCTTAAATCTGTAACCGACACCCCAGATGGTCTCAATATACTGAGGTTTTGCAGTATCCTTTTCAATCTTTTCACGGATCTTCTTGATATGCACGGTTACGGTGGCAATATCACCGATGGAATCCATATCCCAGATCTCACGGAACAATTCTTCCTTGGTAAATACATGATTCGGATGCTCCGCCAGGAAAGTCAGGAGATCGAACTCTTTGGTCGTAAAAGTCTTCTCCACACCGTCCACATATACACGTCTCGCAGTCTTATCAATACGGATACCGCGGATCTCCACGATATCATTCTGCTGCTTCTGATTGGTGCCTACCAGTCTCTCATAACGGGCCATGTGCGCCTTCACGCGGGCTACCAGTTCACTGGGGCTGAAAGGCTTGGTCATATAATCATCCGCACCCAGGCCCAATCCCCGGATCTTATCAATATCATCCTTCTTCGCAGATACCATCAGGATCGGGATGTTTTTCTCCTCACGGATCTTCTTACATACTTCGAAGCCATCCATTCCGGGCAGCATCAGATCCAGAATGATCAGGTCATAATCTCCTGCCAACGCCGTCTTAAGACCCTCATCACCGGTATTGCAGATATCCACCTTGAAATCGCTGAGTTCCAGATAATCTTTCTCAAGATCCGCAATTGCCACTTCATCTTCAATAATTAAAATCTTACTCATCGTTCTTCCTCCATTTACAAAATGTCTTATGCATGATCTGTTATCATGCTGTTTCCTTACTTGGTTCCACCCGGCTGCAGCTCAATATATTTTCTCAGGACAAAATGCATACAGGTTCCTTCGCCCTCTTTTGCCGTAGCCCATACATAACCGCCGTGATCCTCAATAATCTTTTTCACAATGGAAAGACCGATACCGCTGCCGCCCTGTGCTGAATTTCGGGAAGCATCCGTACGGTAGAAGCGTTCGAAAATCTTCTGCAGATCCTTCTGTGCAATGCCTTTGCCGTTATCCTCGATCTCTACCCGGATGGAATCCACTTCGTCAAGGATGCGGATATCAATATGTCCATTCGGCTTATCCATATATTTTACACTGTTACTGATAATATTATTGATGACCTTCTTCATCTGCTCCGGATCTGCAATGACAACCGTGTCAGGAGATACCAGGTTGGAATAATTCAATTTGATACCACGCTGTTCCAGATCCAAACCGACCTCTTCCACACAGTCTCCGAAATAATCCGCCACATTGATCCGATGAAAATTATAAGGAATCTTGTTATTATCAATTCCGGAATAGGTCGTCAGCTCATTGATCAGACGATCCATATCAATGGCTTTGTTGTAGATGGTCTTAATATATTTATCCATCTTCTCCGGCGTATCCGCCACACCGTCCATGATTCCCTCCACATAGCCCTTGATGGCTGTAATGGGTGTCTTCAGATCATGGGAAATATTGCTGACCAGCTCCTTGTTCTGCTTCTCATGCTGGATGTTCTCCTCCGTGGATTCCTTCAGACGCAGACGCATGTCCTCGTAATTGCGGTAGAGATCTCCGATCTCACCTTTGGCATCCGTCTCCAGAACATAGTCAAAATTTCCTTCCTTGATCTTACGCATGGCAATGTTCAATTCGTTCACAGGCTCAAACACACCCTTATGGATCCACTGGGTCAGCATCAGGCTGGTGAAGATCAAAATCACAATAATAGCAATGAACATGTCAATCAACAGATTCCGCGAAATCAGGGAATTGACCTTTGTGACAATAAACACACTGCCCGGTGTTCCGTCCCGGAAAGTAAAATCAATCTGCTTTACATATTTTTCCAGTTCATTATAGAAGTAGCCACTGTCATCCGACAGTTTTTCATCACCATAAGCAGGCAGCTTTTCAAAAATCTTCTGTGCGGCATCTTCATTGCCCGCATAATAGAGCTGGTCGCCTTTTCTTACTATAATATAAGTAGACTTCCGGGATACCTCCGCATTCACATGATCGAGATATTCCTTGTCCTCCAGCTTGCTGCTGTCTTCCTTCGCCTGATCCAGCAGCACATAATAGGCCTGATCCGTGGTGTTGGTGAATTCCTTGATATTTTCCGACATCATAGAATAGTCAATATCCGTCAGGCTGAGACCCTGCGAAAAATTCATCAGATAAATGGCAATCACCACAAACGCCATGATTGTCAACAGCAGCGGAAGTAAAATAATACTTAAAAAAGTTACCCGTAATCTCGTTTTAAATTTCATAATAACGCCCTCTCTTGTGTCAATTATAGCATAAAATAATATTCTCTGTGTATATAAGGAATCAAGAATATCATTAAAAAAATATAAACAAATTTTTTATTTTATTTTTCTGTTGACATTATTCGAATATCATGTATAATAGGCTTATAAAAACAGTAATCATTACTATTATTGAGAAAGGAGTTCATCATGGCACTGAAACGAAGCAGACAACGGGAAATGATTAAAACCTTTCTCATGGGGCGCAAGGATCATCCTACCGCAGATGTGATCTATTCCAACCTGAAGCAGCAGGATCCGAACTTAAGTCTCGGTACCGTCTACCGTAATCTGACTCTTTTGTCAGACATGGGAGAGATCTTACGACTCCGGATAGGTGACGGTGTAGACCATTTTGATGCCGATACTTCCGAACATTATCATTTCGTGTGTACGGAATGTGGAAGCGTCATTGATCTGGACATGGATAGTATTGATTCCATCATGGAGAACGCCGGAGAGAGATTCGACGGCAGGATCCGGGGACATGTCACTTATTTCTACGGCACCTGTCCCGCCTGTACCAGGATTGCTACGAAGTCCACACTTTCTTAAAGGAAAACAGGCTTCGTTCCATAAATAAATTTGTGTCGATATGGCACACGCAAAAAGAGAAAACAAACAAAATATTTCATCAGAGAAAAGGAGAAAAAATTATGGCAAAGTATGTATGTCAGGTATGTGGTTATGTTTATGAAGGTGATGCGGCTCCCGCAGAGTGCCCCATCTGTCACGCTCCCGCTTCCAAGTTCACGAAGCAGGAAGAGGATAAGACCTGGGCTGCTGAACATGTAGTAGGTGTAGCACAGGGTGCTCCCGAAGATATCATTGCAGATCTGCGCGCAAACTTCCAGGGCGAATGCTCCGAGGTTGGTATGTATCTGGCAATGGCAAGAGTTGCTCACAGAGAGGGTTATCCCGAGATCGGTCTGTACTGGGAGAAGGCAGCTTACGAAGAGGCTGAGCATGCTGCAAAGTTCGCAGAGCTGTTAGGTGAAGTCGTTACCGATTCCACCAAGAAGAATCTGGAAATGAGAGTAGATGCCGAGAACGGTGCTACCGCTGGTAAGTTCGACCTGGCTAAGAGAGCCAAGGCTCTGAACCTGGATGCAATCCATGATACCGTTCATGAGATGGCTCGTGATGAGGCTAGACATGGCAAGGCATTCGAGGGATTATTAAAGAGATACTTCGGTTAATCTTGACAGTGCGCTCCATCATTGCTACAATATGCGGCAAAAGCTCGGAGGGCGAGTTGTTCAGAGAAGCAACAGCCGGATAAGAGGCAGATTGAGATATCTGTTTCTTGTCCGGCTTATTTTTTTGCAAGGGAGGAATCTAATATGGATTTTCTGAACGGAAAATCAAGCCGATGTACTTCAAATATCTGTCGGCAGCGTTTGGCAGTGCCATGATCACATCGGTGTATTCTATTGTGGACACCGCAATGGTGGGTCAGTACCATGGGTCGGAGGGAACCGCTGCACTGGCAGTCGTAGCACCGGTCTGGAACATTATATACAGCCTGGGACTGTTGATGGGTATCGGCGGCAGTGTCATTTTCAGCATGAAGCGCGGTCATGAGAAAAATGATGGCAGCGAGAACCAGTATTTCACCGCTGCAGTGATCGGTGCCGTGATCTTATCTGTTCTGGCATGGATCGGGGTCATCTGTTTTAAGCGTCCGATTCTCACCTTTTTCGGCGCAGATGAATCGCTGCTGGTACTGGCACAGAGATATATGCGTCCGATCAAATATGTATTCCCGCTGTTTTTGTTCAACCAGATGCTGTCAGCCTTTCTGCGAAATGATAAAGCTCCGGGACTTGCCACCTTCGGTGTGCTCACCGGCGGTATCTTCAATATCTTCGGTGACTACTTCTTCGTATTTACCTGTGACATGGGAATCTTTGGTGCAGGTCTTGCGACCGCCATCGGTTCTGCTGTTTCATTTGTTGTGATGATGACACACTTTTTCAGCCGCAAGAATACACTTCGGCTGGCATTGTGGACCACGGCATTCTTCGGCATATTCTGGACGGCGCTCAGTATGCTGTGCCCGAATGTCTATATCCGTATTTTCATGGCGCCCACGCCGGAAATACTTGCCATGGCTCCTGCCATTATCCGAACCTATGCGCTGTCATTTTTGCTGCTGCCGTTCAACATTTTCTCTACCTACTATTTTCAGGCGATCATGAAGCCTACAGCAGCATTCATCGTGTCCGTTGCCCGCGGACTGGTCATCAGCGGCATCTTGATCCTGCTGCTCCCGATCCTGACAGGCGCGGATTCCCTGTGGTTCGCCATGCCATCATCGGCATAATATTCATCCATTGCTGTAATTTTATCTTCTTTAATCTGAATAAATGAAGTTACATGGAAAGAAACACTTCTGTCCTTAAGGTAAATGTGTGTAACCGTAATAATCAAATCATTCAGAGTTTCCATTCGTTCTACGACTCCGTCCCATTCCCCGGGATACTCACAATTTGCAATGATATATTCATCTACCGTAAAATGCTCATTGGTACAATGCCAGTTCACATAGGCTTCCTTGTGAAAATACTTTCTGATATTTTTCTCGTCCTGAGCCAGAACGGCTTTCCAAAATTCTTTTATGTTCATGTTGTAAGCAATACCTCTACTTCTTTTATGGAGTATTTGACGCAACCATGCACTATCGTTCATTTTCTATTACAAATTTTACAAGTTGCCAACCAATACTGCCTTCTCTTAATAATGCCAAAGCATTCTCATACTTTATCCACTCTACAGCATCTACTTCTCCAGATAATGCAAACTCCTTTTTCTTTGCCTTAGCCTTATATCCTAACATTAACATTCCCTTCTTTTCATAAGGATAGCTTTTCACAAATTCTAGAGTTTCTATATCTTGCCCAATCTCTTCTTTTACTTCACGAACAACTGTGTCTTCAGCTGCTTCGCCTATTTTCATTATTCCTGCCACACATACATATTTAGTTGCAGACACATACTTCTGTCTTAATAATGCAACTTCTCTATACTCATTTACCACTGCGGCAATAATGCTTGTTGTAAACATATCCCATAAAGGTATATTACAGTTATCGCAAAATGGAATTTTCCCCTCATCCCAAATCTCTTTGCTAATAAGTTTTTTGCCACAATATGGACAATATGTAAAATGCATAACACTTTCCTCTCATTTATACAGTATATTGGTTTTTCTTACTCTGAACTGCGTAGGTCTCCCCATAAATCTCAAGTCTCATTGGGAGTTTCTTTTCCGGCAATAATCCTCTTTATTTCTTCTATTGTTTTATCTGTTGCCGATGCAATCTGTTCCGCAGAGAGACCGTTCTTATACATTGTCATAATAAGTCCTGCTTCGCCCTCTCTGCGTCCATCTTCCCTAACTCCCTGGCTCAAATTACACATAGTACTCATATCCTTTCTAAAATTCTCTTCTAACGGAATATTATATTCGCTTCCAATAATGTCCAGCTTTTCATCCACTGTAAGCTCTCTGGACAGTAATGCCCCCAGCAGACGATGTAACTCGTAGGTCTCATCATGTTCCGGCAGTTCCTTTGCCAGTCCTATCATAATAATATTCAGCAGATCCAGATCGCCTTTCCATTCATAAGTTCCGATCAGATCCTCTTTGGTCAGATGAATATGGCTCATGGTATTTTCTTCTATATTCATACAGATCCAAATGGAATAGACACGCTTGATATCATCGTAACTCAAATTCTGGAAAGCCCGTTTCTTCTGGGAAGAGATCAGTCTGCTCACATAGAAGATCGCCCGGTTCAGAATCTCGTATTCGCCGGGTTCATCTTTTTGTGCTTCTACATTGATGATGACCTGGGACAGTCCATCCTTCATCCGTACATAAAATACGATGTCGAAACGTACCAGCCCTTCGTTCAATTCCTGGTTCTCTGTGTTAAAACCAACAAGGCGTTGTCCGTTCTGAAAATGCACCGCGTTCGTCAGTCCCGGCTCCACTGACACGGCGCTAATATAAGGAATCCCTTCTATCAGGGCTGCCACCTCGAGCGGATCCATCCCCCTAAATTCTTCCACGGTTTTTACCAGGATCCGCGCCAGAACAATCTTATGTGCTATCAGGCGTTTCGCACTGTTATCGTATTGTGCATCTATATCTGTTGCCAATACTGCATTTTTCAATTCCGTATTCAATGGTTTCCTCCTTTTGTGTCAGGTAATCATAGATACCGCCGGAAATAAAAGGATTTCGCCATATCTACATTATAACTTACCTGTTTTTCTGATACAGCTGGTTTTCTGTGTGGGTTTTTGCCTCTCTGCTCTTCTTAAAGAGGCGGCGGACTTTCTTAACAAAAGTCTCAGATATCAGCTTCCGCTGACAAAGAAATTTTCATAAGTGACATGTACTTATGGACATAGTATATCCTATAATTTTTATTTATGCAATAAATATATTTAAAAATTGTCTTTTAAGCGTAATATCGTAATATTTCTCTTAAAAGACAATTTTGTAAACTCGTTTATTTAGGCGTTCTATTTTTAGTCAAACATTTTCTTATAAATATCATATGCCGAAACACACTCTTCTATCGGCAATCTTCGTTTTTCAGCCTGTGTAAGCATCCTCCACCGTATTTCTGAAATTCTGCTTTTCCAGCCATTGTCTTTCTTCGTCATTCTCGGGAATATCGATCCGCCTTGCAACGCTGTATAAACATATCTGCTGACAGCGTCCCATGCCTCACCGCAGAATTTACCATTCATCAGATGATAAAAGTCGTCTCTTTCCGGCGTACGCTGTAAAAGGAAGGTGTCCCCGGCTTTGAAGCACGGACATGGTCCGGACTTGGGATTCGCTAAATATTTTTCCTATAGTTCCGGAAACACTTTTGTCTCTAATACCGTTATTTTACATTCGTGTTTCATTCAAAAAATCTCCTTCGAATATTATTTCATTTTCCCAGTTTCTTTGCATAAAGGAAACAAGTCAGCGGCACTTCTTTTTTTTCCAAATTCAATACGACCTGCTGTTCTCCTTCTCTGTCAAATCCCCGGTGTTCATAAAATTGATAGGTACAGGCATTGTCCGTATATAGAGATAAACGAGTTTTCCCCATTCGTCTTTTTCCAGTGCGGAAAGCAGTGCCGTGCCGATTCCCCTGATTTTGCAATTTTATAGTCGAGTAGACTAAGACCTCTCAATCTTAGCCCCTCACAGATCCGTACGTGCGGCTTTCCCGCATACGGCTCCTCATAGTAACATTCGCTTCAATATAAACAATAGTACGTTTTAGGTTTTGCTAATGGGTAATACTTGAGCATTTCAACAAATCCATTCCATGTGTATGCTCGTCTACAACCTCTCCGGTTCATAGCTTTGAATAGAAACTGTTGTACTCTATGCAAAAATGTCGTTATCTTCCGAAAATTCCATGTAACACCATAATACCGATAGTGTCCCATTAACTTTACGTTCAACTCTTTGATTATTTCTCGCATCGGTCGATTTCGATTATCATAAATCCAGTTCTTGTATGCTCTAACCTTTTGTTCAAACTTCTTTCTTGAAGTCTGCACTTTGGGCACGAAACCTCCTTTTCGAGTTTTGCTACAGTAGAAGGTAAATCCCAGAAAATCAAATGTTTCAGGCTTCCTTTCTCCCTTTGCTCTACGATTTTTCTCTGCAAATCTCCCAAATTCAATCAGTCTGCTTTTACTACTTTCCAGTTCCAGTCCAAACTTTTCCATTCGTTCCTTTAACTCTTTATAGTATCTTTCAGCTTCTGACTTATATTGAAATCCTGCAACAAAATCATCCGCAAAGTTGACGAGAAAACACTCTCCATGCGTTTCCCTTTGCACCACCAGTTTGAACCACAGCGTCAGCACATGATGCATGTATATATTTGCAAGTATCGGACTCATTACTGAACCTTGTGCTGAACCTTCCTCTGTTGGCTCAAATTTACCTTGTTCCATTATTCCTGCTTTAAGGTATTTGCGTACTCTGATTGTATGAATTAAACCACGCTCTTTCTTCAAATGCTTTCTTTTGAGGATGTATCGGATCGCTTTCTGCTATACCAATAGGCAAAAAGCAGACCAACTCATAGCTCTCGGGCACGTTTAGGATCTGTGCCATTTTATCACAGATCCTGTCATCATCGGTAATATGTCCTTCATACCAACAACTTTGATAACCAAGCTCCACAATTGCAAGTAGCATATTCTGGATCGCAGCTGAATAGTCCTGCACAGCAAAACATTTATCCCGATAAGCATTGACTCTCTGTGTCAAAACGCAAATAGCAGCGGGAGCACTTTCTCCAACAGGTGGTTCTATCACACTATGAAGTTGCTTCAATACATCACGATTATCAACTGCAATCAATGATGTAGTCTGTTTGTTGCATCCGGACGGAGCATCAAGACCAGCTTGCATGATTTTTATTAAATCTTCCTTTGGTATGGGAATATCCATATACTTCCCTCTGTAACTATGTCTGTAATGAATAGCTTCTATAACATTCATAACGTTCCCTCCTAAATCCCGATTTATCAAACTCATTTTATCAAGAATGGTAAGAGATAAAACGGTTTCAACAATAAATTTTCTTCTTTTCCTGCATCTTTCTGTGATATTAAATACGCCTTGCTAATATTCTGAGAAAATTTTCTGCAAAATTCCATTATGGATTCATGTTTTCCGGATCCTGAGGGCTTAACTTCAAATGCATTTATTTTACTTCCTTCCGAAATCAGGAAATCCACCTCATAATAATGCGTACTCCCTTTTTTCTCCCAGGTATGATAGTACAGTTCTCTCCCGGACGCTGTAATCATTTGAGCAACCAAATTCTCATAAAGATATCCCAGATTTGCAGGTAATTTATCGGAAAGTAACTTCGCATAAATATCATTTTCCGTCACCGGACGGTCAATAAACATCAGTGTAACAAATAATCCTGTATCCGAAAGATATAATTTGTAACTATCAAAATCTTTCGTGTCCGTCAGGCTGACTCTTGGATTGGTAGAATTATAGCATGGCAGAACCGTTTTTGAATCTATCAGCTCGTATAATAATTCTTCTGCTTTCGTGTTATTTCTTTTTCCGATTGCTGTGGTAATACGATATTTTCTTGCATCCTTTGCCAGATGCGCCGGAATCGCATGATATAATGCCGATATTCTTCCGGACGCATCAATTTTCTTAAAGTCTTCCTCATACAGAGATATGATCTGCCTTTTTACCATATCTATTTCTGAAAAGTTTTTTCCATTAACATAGGCTTCTACCGCCTGTGGCATTCCCCCTACTGCCATGTAAATTCTCAAATCTCTCATTAATTTACGGTTAGTTGCCTGTCCAATGGCTGCTCCGCTATCATAAATCTGTTGCAATAATCCATAATTATTGCCCGTGGCATCACAGAATTCTTCGTAATCCATGGGATATACTTCCAGCTTCATTTCCTCGGATGGAATCAGGATGTCCTTTACATTTTTCTTTATTGAGATCAAAGAACCTGTTTCCAGATAACTGTATCTGCCGTCATGTATAAGATGCTTTATTGCCTGTCTGGCTTTTGGAAATAACTGTACTTCGTCAAAAATAATGAGGGACTCGTGTTCATACAATGTGATTCCGGTTTCTGCCTGCAGCCTCAGAAAAAAGATATTCAAATTCCCTATATCATCGAAACATTCCAAAATATTACTTGTTGTTTTGGAAAAATCAATTAAAATATAAGACCTGTATTCATTTTTTGCAAAGGTCTCCGCAATAGTCGACTTGCCAACTCGCCTTGCGCCTTCCAACAATACCGCATATTTTTCTGAATATAACTTTTTCCATTCCAATAATTTATCGTATGCTTTTCTTTTAAAATACATAATTACCTCCAACAATATAAGTATGTTATATCACAAAATATACATTTCTTCAATTTATATATTTTATAATATGTTCGTTTCTTCAATATTATATGTGCCGTTTTTGTGCTTACATTCAAAAAAATAACGTTTTACACTACTATTTGTAAAACGTTATCCTTACTCTGTCGAAAACCAAAAGTTATCAGTCTGAAATCTCGTATCCCTTAGATTTCAGAATTTCCAGTCCTCGCTGATAATTCTCGCTTTTTATCAAAACATAATCCGTATTGTAAGTGGATACGGCAAAAATGGAGATTGCGTTGTCTGCCAAAATCGAAGCAATTTGAGATAATATCCCGATTAACGAAAAGTCCAAAGCTCCTTGAATGTAAACGGTTTTCCAGCCATCATCTTTCTTTATTATATTTGACGGAACTTCACTTGTAGCGCACACGAGTGATTTTTCATCCTCTGTTTTACCGATAAAACAATACGGAGCTTCAAAATTTACGTGCGAATAATCTTCCACCTGACAGACTGAAAAGTCTTGGTGAATTTTTCTTAACTTCATAGCACCACCTCCACAAGCTGGATTTTTATCAATATCATTTTGCGTTCCTATATGAAATTACAATATGGCTTGGCGCAAACAATATTGATGCAATAAGCAACAAAATTGACCGACTCATAATTCCACTAAATAAGAACAAAACGGAAGGAATAATAGACAATGCCAGTGCTCTGAACACGCTGTTGTTCTTAAAGCAAATTATCCAAATTGCACAATACAACGTTACTAATATTGTATCTACAATAAGATATGTGGCAAATGCTTCGTCAGACCACCACCCAAACCATGTTCCGGGAACATTAACTATCATAAAAGCAAGGCATCCAAACCTTCCTATTTGTTCTGCAACTTCAACAATTTTATTGCTCCATTTGTTTTCAAAGGCATCTTTGCATCTAATTGCAAAAATAATATTTGGTATCATAATGACTGCAATCATTATCAATCCGAATATATTTAACCAGTCCATATATTCCATCTACCTCTCTATTTTACTGTGCTTCTTTCAAAAGATCTTCCGCTGCAACGCCGAATTATTTTTCCTGCGTCCTCCAAATATCAGGCTTCCCAGAAGCAAAATCGGGAAAATGATTCCTGCGAAAATTCCCAGTCTGAGGTTATCTCCCAGTCCGCTGGAGACGAAGCCCACGAGGGTCGGACCGCCGGAGCAGCCCAGGTCTCCGGCTAGCGCCAGCAGGGCAAACAACAGGGTTCCGCCGCGTCTTAATGCCGCTGCTGCCTTACTGAAGGTGCCGGGCCACAGGATTCCCACGGAGAATCCGCACAGTCCGCAGCCCAACAGTTCCACCATGGGAACTGAGATAAAGGAGATGCACAGATACGATACAATGCAAAGCACACAGCTGAATTTCATAAAGCGGTCAAGATCCCATTTTTCACCGTATTTTCCATAGAGCAGGCGGGATAGTCCCATGAGGATGGAGAACAGCATGGGACCTACCAGGTCTCCCACACTCTTAGTGATCCCCAGTCCTTTTTCCGCAAAGGTGGATGCCCACTGGCTCACCGACTGCTCGGCGGCTCCGGAGCAGACCATCATCAACATCAGGATCCAGAACATTTTCTCCCGAAACAGTTCTCCCAGATTCATGCCCTTTTCGCCTTCTTCCTGTAAACTGTAGATAGGCACCTTCGCGAACAGGAGCATGTTGGCAAGGGGAAGGATCGTCCACAGCAGGGTCAGTATTTTCCAGTGTGAGATTCCGAAAAGGCTGAAAAATATGGTGGAAACCAGTACTACACCTGTACATCCCCAGCAGTAAAAGGAGTGCAGCAGGCTCATTGCCGATTCCTTATTATCCGTAGGGCAGGCCTCTATGATAGGACTGATCAGTACCTCGATCAGTCCTCCGCCGATAGCATACACGAACACGGCAATCAGGATTCCCACAAAGGGATCCGGCACTACTTCCGGCAGAACCGTCAGAAGTGCCAGTCCTGCTGCCGCACAGATATGCGCCAGGATCACCGCCGCCCGGTAACCGATCCTGTCAATAAATCCCGCAGACAGCATATCAACCAGAAGCTGTACCACAAAATTCACCGTGATCAGCAGTGTGATCTGCGTCAGCGGAATATTGTAGGTCTTCTGGAAGGTAACGAATAACAATGGAACAAAGCTGTTCACAATAGCTTGTACAATATATCCCACAAAGCAGGCATACATGGTTCTCTTATAATCAAATTTCATTGAGTTCCTCTTTCCCGGCAGGCTTTCCATTCCCTTTTATTACCGAAGTCTTATACGACTGATGATACACCAGAACGCTTCGCATTGTAAACGACAAGAAACGCACTTTGCCCGTTTTTACTTAAAAAACCGCCCTTACGGGATTGTTGCTGTCACAATCTCCGTAAGGGCGGTCCATTATCTCACGTTATTTACTTCATCTTAGGTCTATACAGTTCCGGAGATCACCAGCGTGCTGACGCCGGGATTGATTCCCCAGGCTCCTGTGGTGGTATCCTGCGTGTAGGTCGCTGCGGGCACTGTGATCTTGCCTGCCACACTGGCGAATACACCCGTGGTCACATCATAGGTATAATTGGTGCCTTCTACCCAGGCGGTGCCGTTGAAGGTAGCCGTCAGATTCGTTAACATAGGATTAAAGGTATCGGTGATCACCACTCCAGTCTCTACCGTTGCTGCGGTATTTCCCAGGTTCTGGATCACAAACGTGTAGGTCAGCGTGCCGTTTTCCGTAACAGGTACGGGACTGACGGACTTCGTGATGGTAAGCAGAGGCTGTTCCTCGGCACGAATGGTCTCCTGCACCGTGATGGGCGTTACCGCATTGGCAGTAATGACAGCTGTGTTGGTGATCGTCGCATCCACTCCCAGAGGAGCATAGGAGTTCAGTTCCGCCTCATAGACAATGACGGCATTGCCCTGTGCGGGAATGGTCAGTCCGCTCACGGTGAGAGGCGGTCCTGCCGTGACCACGGGAGTGGGCTGCAATACGCCGTCAGCATAATATTTAATGGTTCCGGGGATATAGGTCAGCGGAGTCAGTTCCCTCTCGCCGAAGTCATATTCTCCCAGGTCATCCACCAGTGTTACTCCGGTAAATGCCGTCTGCCCGGAATTTACCACGCTGATAATATAGGTCACGTTATCTCTCTGTCCGTAAGTCTCCCGGACAGCCGTCTTGGTGGCGGACAGTACCTCTCTGATCTCTCCTACCGCAATGTTCGAATTGGTGACTTCATCACCGTAACGAAGCTGCGCCTGATTCGTAAATCTTGCCATATATTTTCATCCTTCCATTTTATTCAGGGTTAGTATAATATATGCCTTTTTCCCGCTAAGTTGACAGATTCCGCCATCCGTTTTCTTGACTTTCCATCTGCTGGTAGATATGATGAATGTATGAATTTGTCTATTACGTGGGGGAACATAATTACATGAAGAAAAAAATATTTAACATCATTCAGATCGGTGACAAAAGCAATCGTCTGAGCCGGCTTTTTGATATATTTATTGCAATCGTTATCTGTGCCAATATACTGGTAACATTTTTGCAGACCTTTGATGAGCTTTCCCCGCTGTTTCCTGTATTTCACGTAATCGAAGTGATCACCATTCTAATCTTCTGTGTGGAATATGGTCTTCGGATCTGGACCGCAGACTATCTGTATCCCGATAAAAGTGAATTCCGCTCCCGGTTGCGGTTTCTGATCTCCTTCGACGGAATCATCGACCTGCTGACGATTTTACCCTTTTTCTTCCTGTCCGGAATTGTCATCTTCCGGATGTTGCGGGTAGCGAGAATCTTCCATCTGTTCCGGCTGAATGCCCGGTATGACTCTTTCAATGTCATTACTACAGTATTATATGAAAAGCGCAACCAGATCATTTCCTCCGTATTCATCGTACTAATCCTGATGCTGGCCAGCAGTCTGTGCATGTACAGTGTGGAGCATGATGCCCAGCCGGAAGTATTCCGCAATGCCTTCAGCGGCATCTGGTGGAGCATGTCAACGCTGCTCACCGTGGGCTACGGTGACATCTATCCCATCACCACGCTTGGTCGGATCATGGCAATCTGTATCGCCTATCTCGGCGTCGGTGCCGTGGCTATCCCCACCGGTATCATCAGTGCCGGTTTCGTGGAACAGTACCAGCGCAAAAGCAGCATCTCCAATGTCCGGGATGCCGACATCCATGAGATCGCCGAGATCTTCGTGGACGCTCGTCATGCCGGAAAAACCGTAGAAGAAATGGAAGAGGCAGAACAGGTCACGATCTTCCTCATTCTGCGGGAGGATCTGTCCGTTCTGCCTCAAAAAGATACAATATTAAAGTTAAATGACATTATTGTCATTCGCGGGGGAAATCCACAATAACAACAAAGGCTGCCTCTTTTCCGGGGGCAGTCTTTTGTGATTGTAATGCTTATTTGGCTTCCACAGCTTCGGTGGTTTCGGTTGCCGCTGTTTCGTTTTCTGCGCTTTCGGTCTCAGAAGATGCCGTCTCAGTCTCCGCCACGGTTTCCGAAGTCTCACCTCCTGTTTCCACAGTTTCAGTACTTTCTGTCTCTGCGGTCTCCGTTTTTTCGGTAGTCTCCTCCACCTCCTCCACCAGATCATCCAGTGTATAATTGAATCCGGTCACCACATTGGTGGTCACGGCATATACCGTCATTTCGGAAGGAAATGCGATGTAGTACTGGCTGGTCATGGAGTTCAGGTTACCGACGTTGATGATCACACTGCGATCCGCGGTCTCATACTGAATGGTGCGCTCCGGATTCGTCAGTCCGTACTGTGACATATCTGTTACATTCTCGATCACCTGATTTACCTTTAACGGTGCCACCTTCAGAAGCATGGCCTTGATCCGTTCCTGTTTCAGGTTGAGAGAATGATCATCTGCGTAATACCAGATATCATCTTCTTTTTCAAAGGAATAGGTCCCGCCCTCATACACATAGCTGAAGCTGGTAATATCATCGGAGTTCACATCCAGTACCGTCTCCTGTGTATCCTCCGTAGTGGAAGTCGTGGACGATGCATTTTTATTATACTGCCGGATGCCCAGGAAGGCTGCCGCCAGCACCACCAGTGCCAGCAGCATTCCGATCATTTGTCTTTGTTTCTTTTTCATATCAATACCTCTCGCCTTTTGATACCTGTAAACCTCTTATTTCTTCCGTCTGCGGAACCAGATCACGAATCCGGCGATCATGCAGCCGGCAGGCAGGATCACGGTAACCAGCAGTCCCAACAGCAGAATCTGTGAGGAATCAACTACCAGATTAGATACTTCATAGCTTTTTACCGGAACGGATACCGATGTCTCATGGTCTGCCATTCCACTGAACGTATTGGTGAACAGGGTCAGGTTCGCACCGCTGACCACAGAGTTTGCATCATCCGTGAACATCTGCTCACAGCCATACACGATCAGGGTGGCATCCCCATCATCCAATGTCTTCACTGCCTCAACGCCCAATGCGAAAGGACCCTTCACATCATTTTCGCCCTGCGAGAAGTCCTGTGCATTGCTGACATCCTGTTTTGCAAATGCACTGTCGGAGGTACTTAAGAACACATCATAAGTAATATCGCCGGTGGCTGTCTCATCGGTACTCTCTTCCTCCGGAACGATGATTCCCTGAGAGTACGGCAGGAACAGGTATTTTCCGTAAGTGCCGGACGTATAGCTGTCAGAGCTTTGGGTAGGCAGGATATAATAAGGGCTTCTGTAGTAGCCGTTGGAATCGTTCTCCACGACCAGACCCTTGGCAACGCTTAGGTTCATATAGCTTAAAATGGCATCAATATTAGGTGTCTCTTCATCGGTATAACCGGTTACGAGAATGACTTTTCCGCCATTGTTCAGATAGTCGATCACCTTATCCTTATCATCGGAAGAGAAATCACCGGTGGCACCGTTGATGAACAAGCATGCCGCATCCTCGGGGATGGCATCCAGATCCATCAGATTCACGGTCTCATAATCCACATTTTCCTTGTTCAGTGCGGAAGTAAAGTTACTGCTTAAGGTCAGCTCATTGTGTCCCGTGGTCATGTATACCTTGGGCATATCGTCATTTAACACATAATCCAATGCACTGGTGATCTGTCCCTCGCCATCGTAACCGGTGGTCGTGGTGTTGTAGCTGTAGGTCGAATAGTCAAAATCATAAGAGGACTCGTAGACATCGCTGTAATTAATGACCTTACTGCGCTTGTCGCTGACAACGATCAGGCTGTTGGTGCTGATATTGCCGGTGGTGTACTGGGTATAGAACATCGGATTAACGGTGGGATCCACATATTCCACGGTGATATGATCGGACAGGTCATCATATCTCTGTAAGGTCTGACCCAGTGTAGTATCCTGACTGTCCTTATTTACCAATACATAAATGGTTACATCCTCCTGCATGTTTTTCACATACTCGACGGTCTGATCCGTCAGGGAATACAGCTTCTGGCTGGTCATGTCGATTGCTGTCCAGCTGGAAGGCATTTCGCCCATAATAATATTGACAACTGCTACCAGTGCTACGGCTACGGCAATCATACCGGTGCTGTAGGCGCTGAAGCTTAAATTTTTCACGGATATACTGTAACGGCGCTTCTGAATGGACTGTACCGTCAGGAACAGTACCAGTGCCGTAACAGATACATAATATACAATAGAAGAAATATCCAGCGTACCGTTTAACAGGTTGGAAAACGGTGTATACAGATCAAAGCAGCTCAGCAGCTTTGTCAGCAGATTGCCGGTGCTGGAAATGATACTGCAAATGGAATCCATCATATATCCCAGGAACAATACCACAAAAGTAAGTACTGCCGCGATGACCTGGCTCTCCGTCAGGGAGGACAGGAACAGACCAATGGCGATGGCGGTCATTCCGAAAAGGAAATATGCCAGAATCGACAGGTAAGCCTCTCCCATGGGGACACTGCCGTACTGCGCCATAATCAGCGGGTAAAAACAGATGATTGCTACGGGAATGGCAAATATGGTCAAAAGGGCCAGGAATTTTCCCATGACAATGCCGCCTACGGAAACCGGTGCCGTCAGGATCAGCTGATCCGTCTTGCTCCGCTTTTCCTCTGCCAGAATACGCATGGTCAGGATCGGCACGGTCAGCATGAATAAAAAGGTAACACTGGATACCACATAGGCAAAATAAGGGTATCCGTTCATCAGGTTATAAACGCTGAAATACAGTCCCAAGAAAAACAGGGTGACTGCAATAAACAAAAATCCGATAAAGGAACGGAAATAGGATTTCAGTTCTCTCTTATAAATGGCTAACATATTATTCCGCCTCCTTTGTAGTTACAATATCTTTTTTCTCTTCATCGGACTGTGCTTCCCTTTCCGGAGCTTCTGTCTGCTTCGTGGCGGTGGCGGCTGTGGTTTCCGGTTTTTTCCGTTTTGAGAACAGTTTTTGCTTCTCCGGCTGTGTAGGAGCCACATCCCCGGTCAGTTCCAGGAAGATATCTTCCAGAGACTTCTCTGCATGGGTCATCTCCAAGATGGGCAGCTTTGCTTCTGCCAGCGCATAGAATACCTGCTCTCTGACATCGGCGTTTTCTTTCGAAATCACCTTTAATTTTGCAATATCTTTGGGTGTCTCGGTGTTCTCTTCGATCCGGTCGATCTGCGGAATCTCCTGCAAAGCTGCTTTTACTGCAGCAGCACTTCCCTTTACTTCCAGACTCAGTTCCATGGAACCGCTCATAAGCTTCTGTAAATTCTCCGGGGAATCGCTGGCCACCAGTTTGCCATGGGCGATGATCATAATATGATCGCAGACCGCGCTGACCTCCGACAGAATATGGGAGCTGAGGATCACGGTATGATTTTCGCCCAACTTGCGGATCAGATCCCTGATCTCGATGATCTGTTTCGGATCCAGACCTACCGTAGGCTCATCCAGAATGATGACCTCGGGATAACCCAGAATGGCCTGTGCCAGTCCGACTCTCTGCTTATAACCTTTGGACAGATTCTTGATCAGGCGCTGCTGCATATCGGTGATCTGTGTCATTCCCATGACATCTTCTATCTGCTGTTGCCGTTCTTTTTTCGGTACCTTTTTCAGTTCTGCCACGAATTCCAGATACTCTCTGACCGTCATGTCAACATACAGTGGCGGAAGCTCCGGCAGATAACCGATAGCACGCTTTGCCTCCTCCGGATCCTTTTGGACATCCTTGCCATCAATGGTTACGGTGCCCTCCGTGGCTGCCAGATAACCGGTGATGATGTTCATGGTCGTTGATTTACCGGCGCCGTTAGGACCAAGAAAGCCGTAGATCTGTCCCTTTTCCACACGGAACGAGAGATTGTCTACGGCAATATGGTCACCATATTTTTTTGTAAGATTGCTTACTTCTATCATATTTGCCTCCCGGATATGGTGTGATACCCCCACTACTCTCTCAAAGTCTCTCAACCACATATGAGCAAGCTCATGTGGTCTCGGACTTTTCGATTTTGGTATCAGTATATGAGGCAAATGTCATGAAAAGGTGAAACATTTGTGAAAATTCTGTGAAACCGTAATCCTTAAATCTTCGTCACGGTCAGAGAAATGCTTAAATTTCCTGCCTCTGCCGCCAGATGCAGCGGACATTTTTCCACCGGAATGTCTTCAAAAATGAACTCCGGATCCCCCGCCCCGACAGCTTGGAATAAGAAAAGTACTCCGTCCACATAGAGCACCACTTTTTTCTGATTGCTGTAAATTGTCAGGGAGACCAGTCCGTTCTCTTGGCGATGCAGGGTGGAAAGCGCCGGATAGAGCACCGGTTCATTGCTCCACTTTGCCTGATAATAGTAATATCGCTCCGTCAGTGTCCTGCCGTCCGCTGCCAGGAGTGCTTCCGACATCGTCTCTCCGGGTAATCCACGGTACACCGGGAGATTTTCCGATCTTATCCACAAGTCTCCCGTAAGGAATCCACGTCTTCTGCACAGACGGTAAAACGCACTCGTTTCGGGGCTGCCCTGCCCGTCTGTCCCGGATCCGGTTTCTTCCAACCGGATCGCATTGACTCCCATCCGTGCCAGCCGCTCCAAATCCCGTTTCATCAGTTCTTCCCTCGTCCCGGCTTCACTGATCTGCGGAGGAAGTCTGTAAAGTACCTCATGGGTCAGAAACTCTTTATCATTAAGGAAGATTCCTTTTTTGTCTATGACGCACACGTCATAAATTGCCAGTTCCTGCTGCCAGTACACTTCCGTCTCCTCGTTCACAGTAACTCCGAACCTCCCCTGCGCCTTCACCCGGTAGACATACGGATCACGCATACCGTCCCACAGATGGGGCCGCAGCAACAGCGCCGTCATGGAATCCGCTTCCTCCGGAACATATTCTCCGTGAAAAACAAGGCGTCCGCTGTCCGTAGTTTCCCAGATCTCGATCTGTAATACGGACAGCAGACGCCCCATAGTTTCCGGCAGGACAAATTCCAGATAAGCCTTGCCGTTTTCCAGTTTTGTTGTAATTCCAAGATCGTCCCGCATCTGCATTTCTCTTTCCTGCCTTTCACATTCTGTTACCAAGAGTTTTTGCAGAAGTGGACTTCTTTATGCTCAGAATCAGAAGATCAATACTACCAGTCCTGCCATAAGAGCTGCACCTGCGACCCAGATCACCGTCAGGATACCACGTTTTTTGAACATCTGTCCCCAGCTCTGTACAAAGGGCAGATCCTCCGTCCCGGGAATCTTCCAGAATTTACTGCATCCCACCCAGAGCTTGTCAATGATAAAGCCGTCATACCAGTTCATGACTTCCAGAAATAAAAGTGCCTGCAAATATGCTGTGCGGAAATCCGACACTCCATTCCACCATCCGATGATCAACAGCATTGCTACGGGCAATACCACATAAAAAGAAGTCATGCAGATCTTGCGCTTCCGGTCTATGGTCTTCTGATCCGTCCGGCCCAGCTCGATCAGACGCTGCTGGATCTCCTTTGGATAAAAATATGCACCGTTTACCGCATCATTGCCCACCGCAATCTTCACGATGGCTGTCAAAAGGAAGCAAATAAGAACCGCCTGAATAATTAACATTTTTAACCCTCCCCTACAGAATATCATTGGTTAGTTGTAACTAATCAATGATATTCTAACATATCCTCTGTAAAATTAAAATAAAAAGTAACTTGCTTCCGGTCTTTTCCGGATTTACTATAGAGATAAATAATTTTTCAAGGAGGATACCATATGCCCTTTATCAATTCCAAAATCAGTACTCCCATCTCCGCTGAACAGGAGCAGGCTCTGAAGACCCGGTTGGGACAGGCTATCTCTATTGTTCCCGGTAAGTCCGAGAACTGGCTGATGCTTGGCTTTGAACCAAATTATAATTTATATTTCCGTGGCAGCAACATCGAGCCGCTGGCCATGGTAGACGTCAGTGTCTTCGGTGGCGAGGATGCCGCTGCTTTCTCTGCGCTGACCGCAGAGATTTGCAAAATTTTCCATGAAGTCATGAATATTGCGCCGGATCATGTGTATGTAAAATATCAGACGGTAAAATACTGGGGCTGGAACGGAGACAACATCTGATCTCTTGTAATTTGTAATTATTCCTGCAGTTGTCCGTCCACGATCCGCACAATACGCTTCGCGGACTGGGCGACACCCAGATCGTGCGTGATCATGACGATAGTGTTGCCCATATCATTCAGTTCTCGGAACAGCTTCAGTACTTCCTTACCGCTGGTCTGGTCCAGGGCGCCGGTCGGCTCATCCGCCAGCAGGATCGCCGGCTGTCCCACCAGTGCTCTGGCAATGGATACTCTCTGTTTCTGTCCGCCGGACAATTCGTTGGGCTTATGCCCGATACGATGATCCAGCCCCAGCAGCCTGATGGTATTTTTACACTTTTCTTCTGCTTCCTCATGGGTCATGCCGCGCATCAGCAGGGGCATGATAATATTCTGCATGACATTGTAGGTCGGGATCAGCTGATAGTTCTGGAAAATGAACCCGATCTTCTGGTTGCGCACCATGGTCAGATCGTCCTCTTTGGTCTCATGGATCGCCATGCCGTCCAGATAATATTCCCCGCTGTCCATCACATCCATACAGCCGATCATATTCATCAACGTGGTCTTACCGGAACCGGAGGGTCCCAGGATCGCCACATATTCTCCCTTGTTCACCTGAAAATTAATGTCTTTCAGGATCGGCAGCCGTTCCTCTCCCAGCATATAGCCTTTATTTATATTTTTCATGGTGATCATTGCGTTTTCCATCGTATTACCATGCCTTTCTCACACTATTCCTGATTCAATGCTTCTACGGGGATCAGTCTCGATGCCTTATACGCCGGATAGAAGCCGAAGATACTTCCGGTGAGGACACCGAACAACAACGACAATACGGCTCCCTGTACCGACAGCGACACTCTCACGTTGAACAACTGCACCAACGGGGTGATTCCCAAAGCCACCAGTACCCCCAGTACCGCGCCTACCAGACTGGTAAAGCTGGCTTCCAGTAAGAACTCCAGCAGAATATCCTTTCGGGAACAGCCCAGCGCCTTCAGAATACCGATCTCGTTGGTACGTTCCTTAATGGATACGAACAGCACGTTCATAATACCGATACCACCGACGATAAATACGATCACCGCCATGGAGATCAACAGTAATGTCAGTGTCTCATTGGAAGCGGAAGCCGCCTCCATCTTGCTTCCGGCATCACTGATGGTGAACGTGGTGTTGGGATAGCTTTCTTTCAAAGCACTTTCCACATCTGTCATAACGGCATCCACCTGGTTCACATCCTCTGTGATCACCGTGATAGTGGGGCTGATGCTGGTGCCGGTGATGTATTTGATGCCTGTCTCATAAGGCACATAGATTGCCGTATCTGGGCTGATACCGGATGCCACGGTTCCCATCTCGGACAACACACCGGACACCACATAGGGGCGGCCGTCGATATAGACCGTGCCGTCATAGGCATCGTAGGCACTGCCAAAGACATCTTTTGCCACGGTTGCCCCCAGTACGCACACCTTTTCCTTGCTCTCGTTGTTTTCTTCTGTGAGGAAATCACCGATGGCCATTTCCAGATTGCTGATGGTGGCATAATTGTCCTCCACACCGGCAATGGTGTAGTAGGAAGCAGAAGTCATATCGCCCCCTTCCACGGATGCCGTGGTGGAATAAGAGATCGTGGTCGCGGAAATTCCGGAAACAAAGGTCGCCAGATCATCGCAGTCTTCACTGGTCAATGTCACGGCTTCGCTCTCTTCCTCCTGCCCGAACCCAAAGAATCCACCGAAATCCATGCCACCGCCGGGACCACCCTGCATACCGCCACTGGAGCCTCCTCCGGGGCCTCCACCCATATTGGTGACAGTAACACTTCCTCCGCCTCCCGGCATATCAAAGGTAAAACCGCCGCTGTCGCTGCTACTGTCACAGGAAATGTCAATGGCTCCGGCATTCAGGTTCTTGAACTGTTCCGCCACTTCTTCTTTTCCACCGGTACCTATTGCCAACACCAGCATAATGGTGGCGGATCCCACAACGATACCGATGGAAGTCAGGATCACTTTGAATTTATTCTGTGACAGGTTCAGCCACACCAGACGTAATATTTCGGATAATCTCATATTTTACTTCTTCCCTTCCATTGACCTTACTTTCCCACAGGTCTCCGCTCTACTTCGTAATGCTGCTTTCGATCAATACGGTGTCTCCTTCTGCAATATCTCCGGAGATCTCCACGTTAGAGCCATCTGACAGTCCTGTCGTAATTTCTTTTTTCACGATACTGCCATCTGCGGTCTTTACTTTTACATAGCTCTTGTCATCTTCTGTGATAATGGCTCTGCGTGAGACATACAGCACGTCTTCCGTCTGTTCCGTAACGAAAGTCACATCTCCTGTCATGCCCTGGAACAGTCCGGAGACATCTCCTTCCAATGTGACAGTTACGTCATAAGTTATATTTCCACTGGAATCTGAAGCAGCATCTCCGATGGCTGTCACCTTTGCCGTAAAGGTATCCTCCGGGTATGCCGTCAATGCGATATTCGCCGCTGATCCCAGCGAGATGTCCGTCATATCATCTTCATCCACTGTTACCGTCATGGTCACTTCATCCATGTCGTATAAGGTAACCAGAGAGGTTCCGGTACTGATTTTGTCTCCTGCTTCCAGTTCCACGCCGGTGATGACACCATTGTATCTGGCACATACCGCGTTACCATCGATATAAGTGCTGAATTCGTTCCATTTATCCAAAGTCTCGTCATAAGTCTCCTGCTGATCGGACAGATCCTGTGCGAGATACCCCAGTGCAATATCATAAGTCTCCTGCGCAGTATTATAAGCCAGCGTCCGCAGCTGCTTTGTCTCGGTCGCAGTCAGCTTCCCCTGCTCCAGTTCCCGCTTTGCCTTATTATAAGCGGTCTCTGCGGTAGTTACATTTTCCTCCGCCTGCTCCACCTTCTGTTCCAGCTCTTCTTTCTGCTGCTCCAGGGAATCTGCCGTGGACTGTGCCTGCTCGGTCAACTGCGCATAATAGACATATCCGTAAGTATCATCGGCTGCATCCGTATTGTTCAGACTGTATTTACAGTTAGACAATACCTGTGCCGCATCCCCATAGGCTGCCGTTACTTCCTCTAACTGTGCCTGATAATCTTCCAGGCTGCTCTCCGCCTGCTCCAGAGTGCTCTCCGCAGAATCCACCGCATTCTGAAGTTCCTGCAATGTAGTACTATACTCCGTATCAATGTAACTGCCGTAAGCAGTACTGCTGTCATAAGTGTATTTCGCCTGCTGTCTGGACAGGGTCTGATCGGCTTCCACCGCTTCCAGATCGGCTTTTGCTTTCTCCACGTTGGACTGCAGTTCCTCTTCCAGATCGGAGACGCTGTCTTCTTCCAGCAGATACAGGGGATCTCCCTCAGATACCTGCTGCCCCACGGAGACCACCACCTCTGCCACGGTAAGAGTAGAATCGTCACTGCTGCTGTTGGAGCTGCTGCCGCCCATGTTGAAGATCTGTCCGAACATGTCTAACCCCCCCTGGGCTCCGCCGCCGGAAGCACCCATACCGCCAAAGCCACCGGAATTACTGCCGGAGGAACTGCCGGAAGAAGAACTGCTGCTGGAAGTATCGGTTCTCTGCAGGGCACTCATATCCAGATCAAAGGTCTGGTCCACCGTACCGATGTCCACAGAACCGCTCTCCGTCACACCCTTGACCAGTGTACCGTATTTTACGGTGGTCTCTTTATAGATGACTTCCGTGTCGGAACCACCGGTCAGACCGATGGCACCCGCCACTACAGCGACCACACAGACACCACAGATGCCTGTGGTAATCCTGCGTTTTTTAGACCAGCTTTTCCATGACCCGATCCGGCTCATCCGATTTTTTATAGTTTCCTTGATCTTTTTGCCATTTTCATTCTGCTTCATAACTGTTCCCAATCATTCCTGTCTGTTTCTCAACATTTGTTCTGTCAACCAGCCCTATTGTCCACCGGGGCCGCCCGACATTCCGCCATTGCCTCCGGGGCCGCCCTGCGGCATGTCACCGCCTCCCGGCATCTGCATATCCTCTGGCATCTGCATATCTCCCGGTATTTGGAACTCCATGTCCCCACTGGTCGTTGTATCAGAACTGCTGCCAGAATCGGAAGCCTCCTCCGTACTCTTTACCTCTGCCTCAGAGCTGACCTTACTTGCCAGATAGATGGTATCGCCCTCTTCCAGTCCGGACAGGATCTCGATGTCCACACCGTTGGTAATACCGGTCTCTACCTCTGCCAGTTCCTTACCTCCCAGAGCAGTCTTGCGGTAAACATAGGTCTTGCCGTTTTCCTCTACGATCGCCTTGCGGGATACATAGAGGACATCTTCCTTCTCTTCCGTAACAAAGATCACATCCGCAGTCATGCCGCCATAAAGCTGTTCCAGTGCACCCTCCACGCTGATCTCCACGGTATAGCTTACTGTGTTGCTGTAATCGGAGGTTGCTGTGGTATTGATGGACAAGATGCTTCCGGTGTAGGAGTCTTCCGGGTATGCCGTGAAAGTAATATCCACTGCATCGCCTACCTGTAAATCTACGATATCCTCCTGCGTCACATCCACGGAGATCCGCATATCGTCTGCCGTTGCATAGGAAAACAGGGTTCCTGTGGTCGTCAGGCGGTCTCCCACCTCATAACTGCCCCCGGTGATCACGCCATCCTCTGTGGCATAGAGAATACCGTCACTTCCAACGAAATCTTCAAAAGCCTGTAACTGTTCTTCCCGTTTCTCCTTGGTCTCTTCTGCTTCCTGTAAAGTCTCCTTCAGATCTTCCACCGTAGCGTTGTAGGTGGTCTGGGCATTCTGTCCGGTGATCACGACCTCCTGATAGGTCTCTTCCGTATCCAGTTTGTCGATATTCTGCTTTGCCTGTGCTGCCGCCAGCTGATTTTCCAGATCAGTGATAGCATTTTCATTGTCCGTCACTGCGTTCTCTGCCTGCGTCAGTGCTGATTTTGCCTGCTGGTATTTCGTTCTGGCACTGAGATAACCATTCTGGAAAACCATATAGTTTACGGTATTGTCCATTCCCGCATTTTCATAATCCGTCTTTGCCGTCTCGTAGGTCTCCAGTGCCTCCTGATAGTCCTCCTGCGCTTCCGTCAGCTTTTCCTGTAAGGATGCGGTATTTGCCTGTTTCTGCTGTAGCTGTACTTGCAAAGAGGCCACGTTGTTCGCCACACTTGTACCGGAAGTATTGCGGATGGATGCCGCATAGGAAGCGCTGATCTTCTGGGTATCATAATCAGTCTGGGCCTCCAGCAGGGACAGTTCATAAGTACTTTCTGCCTCCGCATAATCGGACTGCGCCTCCACTACCGCATTTTGCAGCAGAGCCCGGACTGCTTCCACACTATCCTCCGTGAACTTCAGAAGTTTCTCGCCTTCGGTGACGCGCTGACCGCTGGCAGCGTAGATCTCTTCGATCTTCAGATATTTCTGTACGGTATCATCGTCATCCTCATCGCTGTCATCCTCGTCATCGTCGCTGACGTCCAGATCCAGCTCATAATCTATGGATTTTGTGTTGTATTCCAGAGATCCGCTTTCCGTAACGCCCACCTTTAAGGTGCCGCGCTCCACTGTCTCTTCCTTGTAGATCCACTGTTCCTTTTGAAGTAACGGTGCAATGAACACGGTATAGCAGGCTGCCAGAATAAGTATCAGCAATGCGATCCCCGCAAGGATCAGTTTTTTCTGCTTCTTCGTGAGGGATTTCAGTTTTTCAAAATGTGGTCTTTTTAATTTCATGACTGTGTCTGGCCTCCCTGCTGTTCCTTTCCATTTCCCGGGAATTCCCCGTTGCCGGAGCCGCCCTGCGGCATCTCACCGTTTTCCGGCTTTTCTCCGTTACCGGGGCCACCCTGTGGCATCTCACCGCTGTCGGAATCACCCTGAGGCATTTCTCCGTTGCCCGGACCGCCCTGCGGCATCGCATCGCCACCGGACACATCTCCGGGTCTGCCCTGCATGCTCTGCTGTAATTGTTCAATCTCTTCCTCCGTCATGCCAAAGACTACGGTAACGGATTCGTTGGCACTTAAACTGCTCTCCTCATCTTCCACGGTGATCTGTACCGTCACGCTGTAAGTGACACTGGTACGGCTGCTGGAAGAAGATACCGGATCAATGGCTGTGATCACTCCGGTAAATCCGCTGCCTGCGGAGGACTGCACATAAGCACTGTCGCCTACAGTCAGTTTGGCAATATCCGACTGGTCTACCGATACGGTAACGGTCAGCTCCTTCGGATTGCTGTAGACGAATACCACTGCATCGGAAGTCAGATTCTGTTGGGTCCGCACCATGGTCCGCAGGATCGTACCATCTTCGGATGCATAGAAATATCCGTCACCTACGCTGCTTTCAAACAGCTCCAGATTCTCCTTGGCATCTTCATAAGTACTTTTCAGAGATGCCAGATCGGATTCTGCCTTTTCCACTGTGGTATTGTAATCGCTCTCTGCCCGTTCTGCGCCGGACAGGGAAGTCTCGTAGGTCAGCTTTGCCTGTGCCAGCTGGATCTCATAATTTTCCTTTGCTTCCGTGACTGCCTGCTGAAGGCTGGGAAGCTTTAATTGCAATGTCTGTAGGTTAAAAGAAGCATTGGTTATCGCATCCTCGTATTTTTCCTGTGCTTCCTCCAGATCCTGTAAATTCTGCTCCAGGATACTGTAGAGGGATGCCAGGGTCTTCACATTGGAGGAATTGCCGTCCTGCCCGCTGCTGCCTAACACATTGCCTGCAGTTCCGCCACCTTGTACGGAATCGGTGCTGCCGCCGGTGACCTGGGACCAGCTGATTCCCCACTCGTCCAGTTTATCTGTCAGTGCTTTCAGGTTCTCGTTATAAATTGCCTGATATTCATCCACTTTGAAATAGCTCTTGTAGGAACCGTCATTGACGTAAGACTCATACTCTGCGATATCATCCTCTGCATCCTGCAATTCCTCTTTCGCCCTGGTCATCGCGCTTTCCAGACTTGCCACGGTCTCATCATAGACTTCCTTCGCCTGCTGTCCGGTGAGGATGGCACTGTCTCTTGTGTATTCCGCCGTGATCAGGTTCTGCTCATATTCAATGGCACCGGTGCGGTATGCCAGTTCTGCATCCTCCAGCGCTCTCTCCAGTTCTTTTCGTGCTTCCTCCACGCTGTCCTCTGTGAGCTTCAGAATCTTATCTCCGGCGCTTACCTCTTCCCCGGAGGTCGCATAGACTTCCTCGATCTCCAGTCCGGTGGTCAGATTCTCCACATCGAAAGTCTCCTCCGTAATGCCCACATTGGTGACGCCGGATGCCGCAATCATATCCTCTGTGAAAGTCAGTCCTGCCATATTGCCCGGCAGGGAAAATTCCGACTGACTGCTGTTTTTATGTAATATCAACACTGCCGCCACGGAGCCCCCGCCCAGCGTAAGCACCAGTACCAAGGCAACAACAATCCACTTTTTGGAAAAAAACTTCTGTTTGATCTCTTTGTTCTTCACGGTGAACCTCCGATTACTATTCCGTCTAAAATCCGTTGTTTTCTCAAGTATAGGGAAATTATGTATTGAAAAAGTGTTCACTTTGTGAAAATTCTGTGTCCTGTAGGAGCTTTTTCCCTGCTTACATCGTGCTGATCGCATCGTGTCCGCGCGCAAATAAATCGAGTAGGAGGCGGCGATTAACCGCCGTCCTCTCACACCACCGTGCGT